>Ga0079305_1000082_pt1 | contig 207936 bp, 168 predicted proteins | sample LMS_cellobiose_e_FD_79183 | JGI IMG/M metagenome (GOLD analysis project Ga0079305, IMG submission 79183) | Rumen-fistulated moose microbial communities from Alaska, USA - LMS_cellobiose_enrichment | ecosystem: Host-associated > Mammals > Digestive system > Stomach > Rumen fluid ... | reverse complement strand
GTAAAAAACAATTCCGGCAGTCTGCCGATGGAAAATTCTGTTCTTCCGGATTGCATTTTATCAACATCTTTCAGATGCTCTTCATTTCTGCTGAGAAAACCGTGAAAACTATATAAAAAGGACAGTGGTCATGCTTAGACGCAAAAACATTTTCAACACCTCATCTCTCATACCTCATCTCTTATACCTGAAGCGTAAAACGACCCGTTTTACGCTGATAGAACTTCTGGTGGTGATTGCGATCATCGCGATTCTGGCGGGTATGCTGCTGCCTGCCTTGAACAAGGCGCGCGAACGGGCCAGATCAATCAAGTGCGTCGGAAATCTGAAAGCCATCGGCAGCGCGGCCAGAAGTTATGCGGACGAGTATTTCGACTACATGCCCGTGAAAGGCACGGTGGAAGACTGGGACCTGGGTTTCTGGGCTTACCTGATGTCGCCGTATCTCGGGTTCAAGACTGATTATTCCAAGTTCGCCTGGAAGACGGAATGGGCCACATCGAACTGGGCGAAGCTGTTCAAGAACGGCACGGTGCTGACCTGTCCTTCCCGCCGGCTCCTCAGCAGCAAGGCACGGTACAGAGTCGTGGTCGACAGCGGAAAAACCTATGCATACAACGATGAGAACCACGGCGGTTTCTCCTACGGTCCGGCGTTCACTGCTGCAACGATCAGCAGCAAAGTCCCGGGCAAAAACTGGTCCCGTTTCAAGGATATCCGTGGCAAATCGCTTTCCGCCCAGCTGCTGATGGGTGACAACAACGATTTCGGCGCCTATAACATCGTCTCGACTGCGTCCCGTTTTTCGATGCTCCACAATCCGATCAAGGACAACCCGCCGGCAACCAGTCTCCGTCACAACGGGGCCGGCAACCACGTCTGGGCCGACGGTCATGTCACCTCGCAGCAGAAGCCGGAAGCCATGTGGGGCATCACCAAGGCTCCCTGGGTTTACAGCAAGACCCGGTATATGTACCATTTTGCGATTGCGCCTTTGTAAGTTGAAGGAGAGGAGTTTTCTGCAATGAACCGTAAGTTTGCATTCGTTTTGTCTGTTCTGCTGTTTGCAGCGGCCGGAACCGAAAGTTTCGCTGCCAGAAAAAAATCGGCGGCCAAAGCCGGCTCTGCGGCTGCAGTATCCGCTGAGCCGAAACGCAATTTCCGCAAAATGCCGATCCCGAACCTGGTGAAAGTCACCGAGGAGGAAGTCGCGAAAATCATGGACGCCCTGCCGGAGAAACCGGGTCTCTACGGCGGCAACATTCACGACCGCGCATTCTGGAAGGCCTATCCCGTGCCGGCCTCGATTCTGGAGAGTGCGGAAAAACGGCTGAAGCTGCCGGTCCCGCATTTTACCGTGGAGCAGTTCAACGAAGAGATGAAGAAAACCGGGAAACGGCCGTCGGTCCGCAGTTTCTATACGGAGATCGGCCGTTTCCTTGCTGAGATGGTCGTTGCGGAATGCAAAGAGAACAAGGGGCGGTTCATTCCGAAGATCGAGGAGGCGATGGATGCCTTCATTACCGGCGCGAATCCGGCGTTCGGCCATCTTTTCCTGTTCGACCCCGACATGAAACGGCAGAACGAATGCGGCTGGCGGTATATCGAACTGAACAACGCTCTGAATTTTTCCGATGTCGCCACGGCGTATTACCTGATGGACGACAAAATCTCGCCGGAACTGCGGAAACGGGTGTATGCCTACTTTGACGAATGGGTGTTCACGCCGATGTTCCTGAATCTATCAATGCCAGACAAAAAAACTCTCCGCAAGGCCAATTACGGCACTTCATGCATGGGCTGGCTGATCCAAAGTGCCAACTGGAATCCCTATTGCTATGCCTTTATCCTCGATGTGGTGTTCGGCATGCTGGAATCCCGCCGCGAACGCGCTTATCTGGTCGCCAGCATGATCCGGTCTCAGAATTATTATTTTGCCGGACTGACCGAGCAGGGTTACATCACCGAAGGCATCGGCTACTGGCACATGGGCATCTCCGCCTGTCTCCGCGGCGCGAAGAAGGTCCTGCTCGGCACCGGCGGAAAGATCAATTTCCTGAAAGACGCTCCGCCGAAAGTCCGCAAGAGCATGTACATCGCCCGCGACATGATGATGGCGCCGGGCGGGCTGTATCCGCATTTTGCCGATCACGGCCGGGAAGGACAGCCCCATCCGTTTGGCCGGGGCTCCTTATTCACGCTGAATCAGGCGTTCGGCGAAAACATTTATCCCGAACTTCCGCAGGAATACAAGCCCATCGGCATGCACCTCGGTCTGGAATATTTCTATACGATTTCCCGGCTCATGCACAAGGAATCGACCGACGGCCTCAAACCGCCGGCACCGCAGAAGCCGTATTTCTGGGACCCCGATGCGCAGCTTTTGATCGCGCGCGACCGGCCCGATGCAAAAATGCCGCTGAGTTTTGCCATCAAGGGCGGAACCAACGGCGAGCCGCACAATCATAACGACATCGGCAGTTTCGTTGTCGGCGTCGGCAGCGTGATCCGCTGCGGCGATCCCGGCATACCGGTTTACATTTCCAAAACCGTCGGGCTCATCCGCAGTTCCGCCATGCATCCCGTACCGATGCCTAACGGCGCCTTGCAGAAACGCGGCAGTCAATACAAGGGCAAGGTCCTCGAGGTTGAAAATGACGACCGGCACAGCATGATCCGCATGGACCTCGCCGAGGCTTATCCGGCCGCGGCGGGCCTGATCAAACTGATTCGCACCGCCGAATACGACCGCACTGCCCGGAAGCTCGTCATCACCGACGAATGCGAACTGAAAACGGCCGGTCCTTATCAGCTGCCGCTGTTCTCCTATGCGCAGTGGACCGAAACCGCGCCGGGCGTATGGCAGGCCGGCGATCTTCAGGTGGAAATCCGCGGTTCCGGGGCTTTGAGTTTCGCCGAAGACGTGCCGCAAGTCGACTGGCGGACGCCGAAAAAGGCGCGGAGACTGACCTGCAAATTCACGGAAAATGCCAAGAAGTTCCGCATGACGATCACGTTCACCCCGGTCGCGGCGAAGCAGTGAGGCTGTCGTCATGAACAATGTCAGAGATTTCGGCGCCAAGGGCGACGGTTCGGTCAAAGACACCGCCGCGATTCAGCGTGCGATCGACGCAGGAGGCATGGTATGCTTTCCGCCGGGGACTTATCTTTCGGGCACCTTGTACCTGAAATCCGGCGGCGGACTGTTTCTCGAACGCGGCGCCGTCCTGCTGGCCAGTCCCGATCCGGCCGATTACAATGCCGACGATTTCTGTCCGCAGAATCGGGCCCACCCGGGCGAATCCGCTTCCGGCGCCCATTTCATCGTCGCGCTGGAACAGGAGAACATCACTATCTGCGGCGGCGGCCGGATCGATGGAAACCGTCAGGCGTTTTACGGAGAGGCCGCGGAGCCGTATATTGGGAAATATCAGGAAGGGACCGCATGGAATGAGACGGTGCGCGGGCATTGGCGTCCGGGCCAGATGATTTTCTTCTGCGAATCGAAGAATATCCGAATCGAGGACGTGGAGCTTTACAACGCGCCCTACTGGACCTGTTTTCTGCACGGCTGCGAGGATGTGATTGTGCGCGGACTGCGGATTCTCAACGACCAGCGGACCGCCAACGGCGACGGACTGGACCTTGACTGCTGCCGGCGGGTGACGGTTTCCGACTGCATCATCGACACTGGCGACGACTGCATCACTTTCCGCGGAAATTGCACTCCGCTGAAAAATCCGCGCCCCTGTGAATATATCACCGTCACCAACTGCGTGCTGCATACGCGGACCATGGCATTCCGGGTCGGAGTCGGCAACGGCGTCGTCCGCAATATCAGCGTGTCCAACATCGTATTCCACGACTGCCGCGATGCGGTCGGGTTCAATTCCAATTACAGTACCGACCCGACGCGCGGGGTCCAGATCGAAAACATCCAGTTCGAACACCTGCTGGTCGATGCGGACCGTCTGTTTTTCATTGCCAGTCAGGTTCGCGGCGCCACGCCGGAACCTGCGGCGAAGGAGATTCGCGGCATATCCTTCCGGCATATCCGCGGGACTTTCCAGCTGCCGTCCATCATCTGCGGCTGTGCGGAAACGGGAATTTCCGATCTGGATTTCTGCGATCTGAAGCTGCGCTGCACCGGGGTGAAGAAAATCCATAACCCCGATCCGGCGGCGATCTACGGTTTGTGGTCGAAGGAAGTTCCCGACTGCGCCGTCTATATCGCCCATGCCCGCCAGGTCCGGTTTGAAAAAGTCTCCATCGACTGGGACCGGTTCGGACCGCAATGGAAATACGGGTTCATGGTGCACCGCAGCCGTGAGATCGAACTGTCTGCCTGTCGTACGGGGAAGCCGGTTTTCGGCGAATGGAATGAAAATCAAAAATGAAAGAGAGTTCACATGCGTTGGTTTGACTGGCTGATCGTAATCCTGCCCGTGCTGGGGGTGCTCGGAATGGGTATTTATTCCCGGCGGTATCTGAAAGACATTACCGCGTTTCTTTCCGCCGGACGGGTTTGCGGACGATACGTAATTTCCGTCGGCGACATCGCCAATGCCCTGTCCATCATCGGCTTGCTCGCGTTTGCCGAGATTCATTACAAGACCGGTTTCGCCCTGTCGTTCTGGCAGACCGTCACCCTGCCGATCACGGTCATCCTGAGTCTGTTCGGCTACTGCACCTACCGGTTCCGGGAAACCAAAGCGCAGAGCATCGGTCAGTTTCTGGAACTCCGCTACAGCCGGAGACTGAGGGTCTTCGCCGCCACGCTGCGGAGCATCACCGAAATGCTCGCCAACATGATCATGCCTTCGCTGGCGGCCCGGTTCTTCATCTATTTCCTCGATCTGCCGAAGAGTTTCACGCTGCTCGGTATCCAGATTCCGACTTTCAACTTCATCATGATCGTCGTCCTGACGATCGCCGTGCTGATCATCTGCCTCGGCGGCTCCCTGTCGATCATCGTCACCGACACCATTCAGGGATTCATCTGTTATCCGCTGATGGCGCTGTTCGTGGTGTTCGTGCTGTATAAATTCTCCTGGTCGAACGAAATCCTGCCGGTGCTGTCCAACCGGGTGGCCGGGGAGAATTTCCTGAATCCGTTTGATATTCACAACCTGCGCGACTTCAATTTCTTCCTGGTGCTGACCGGCATCTTCGGGATTTTCATGCACCGCTCGAGCTGGGCGGGGAACGGCGGGGCTTCCACGGCGGCGAAATCGCCGCACGAACAGAAGATGGCCGCGCTGCTCGGCACCTGGCGGACCGCGATGGGATCGGTGTTCTATGTGCTGCTGGCGGTCGCGCTGCTGACCTTTCTGACCCATTTCCATTACAGCGGACAGGCGCATCAGATCCGGACGCAGCTGACGAAGAAGATTTCCAGCGAACTGATCGCCAACGATTCGCTGCGGCAGCAGGTGACGGAGAACATCAGCCGGATGCCCGCGCCCGCCTACCATCCCGGACAAGACCGCCCGCAGTCCGAAAAACAGAATGTCGACACCCCGTATCTGAATACGGTCTACCAAACGGTTTCCGCCGGCGGGAACAAGGCGAAAAGCAATTCGATTTTCCAGCAGTTCCGCACGCTGTATTACCAGCAGATGCTGCCGACGGCTTTACGGCAGCTGCTGCCGCCGGGAATGCTCGGACTGTTCTGCCTGCTGATGATTCTGGCGATGATCTCGACCGACGACACGCGGATTTTCAGTTCGACGATCACAGTCAGTCAGGACATTTTCCTGCCGCTGATCAAGAAAGACCTGACGCCGAGTCAGCATATCTGGATGCTGCGGCTGACAGCGATCGGCGTCGGCGTGTTCTTTTTCCTCGGTTCGAGTTTCATGGCACAGCTGGACTACATCAAGATGTACATGACGCTCGTCAGTTCGCTGTGGATCGGCGGCTGCGGACCGGTGATCGTGTTCGGGCTTTACAGCCGGTTCGGGACCGCGATCGGGGCGTGGGTCAGTCTGCTCACCGGCATGTTCATGGCGATTTTCGGCATGATCGTCCAGCGCAACTGGGCGAATCTGATCTATCCGCTGCTGGCCGAACACAACTGGGTGGACGCCGTCGGCGGTTTTCTCGCCGCGGTCTCGCGTCCGTTCGAGCCGATCATCGTCTGGCGCATGAACGCGGTCAAATGCCCGGTCAACAGTTACGAATGGTATTTCATTACCATGCTGACGACGCTGATCCTCTACTGCACCTGTTCCTGGCTCACCTGCAAAGAGCCGTTCAATCTGGACCGCATGCTGCATCGGGGGAAATACGCGATCGACGGCAAACGGGTCATTACCAGCGTGTGGACGTGGAAAAACCTTTACAGCAAACTGATCGGCATCACGCCGGAATACACCTTCTGGGACAAGGTGATCGCCTGGGCGTATTTCTGCTATTCGGTCGTGTACCGTTTCCTCGGCACCTTCCTCATTGTGCTGATCTGGAATCTGATCGATCCGTGGCCGATCTCGTGGTGGGGCTGGTATTTCCTGATCACGTTCCTGGTGATTCCCGGCTTCATGGCTGCGGTCACGGCGGTGTGGTTCAGCATCTGCGGGACCATTGATCTCCGGCGCATGTTCCGCGATCTGGCCGCGCGTGCCGCCAGTCCGCTGGACGACGGCCGGGTGGAAGGCAATCTTTCGCTGGCGGACAAGGCCGCTATGGAAAAGATCGAACGAAGTGAAAAACAGTGATTTTCAACGACAGGGTGAAATAATATGAAAAAAACCAGACGTTATCTGATGATCGGTGCGCATCCGGACGATGCGGACATTCGTTTCGGGGGGACCGCATTGAAGCTGACCCGGGCGGGGCACGCGGTGAAATTCGTTTCCATGTGCAACGGCGACTGCGGTCATTTCGACATGACTCTTCCGCCGGAACAGCTGGCCGCGCGGCGGTATCAGGAGACGCAGAATTCGCGCGCCGTTTCCGGCATCAGCGAGTACCAGGTGTTCCACGAGAATCACGACTGCGAACTGATGCCCGATCTGGAAAACCGCAGAAAAGTGATCCGGCTGATCCGGGAATTCCGGCCCGACGTGGTGCTGACCCATCGTCTGTGCGATTATCATGCCGACCACCGCGCCGCGTCCCAGCTCGTGCTGGACGCCGCCTACCTCACTCAGGTCCCGAAATTCTGTCCGGACGTTCCCATCGTGCCGGAAAACCCGGTTTACGGCTACACCTGGGACGATTTTCCCGATCCGCGCCCCTTCCGGCCCGACGCCCTGATTCCGATCGACGATGTGCTCGAGGACAAATGCCGCATGATGGACTGCCATCCGTCGCAGTTCTACGAATGGCTCGCCTGGGAAAAGAAAATTTCGCTGGATTACACGAAAACCCCGTGGCCGGAACGCATGAAAATCCTGCTGATCTCGCTGGAACGTTTCGTCCGCGCCGCCGACCGCGGCCGGCAGCGGCTGATCGACTTTTACGGCGAGGCCGGCAAAACGGTCCGTTACGCCGAAGCCTTCGAATACTGCCCCTATGGACGGAAAATCTCCGCGGACGAATTTCAGGCTTTGATGCAGCCCTGAGGAATTGTTTCCGGCTTAAATGCAGTAATCGCAGATTCCCAGGGCTGCGTTCTGTTTGCGGTAGGTGTTCAGAATGTCATCCAGCGTGATTTCTTTCATCAGTTCGCGGATACCGTTGTTGAGTTTCTGCCAGATATCGCGCGCAGGACACAAGTGTTCACGCTTGCACTTCTCCGGATTCCGGACGCAGTCCACCACGGAGATCGGGCCTTCCATGGTCTCCAGAACTTCCAGCAGGGTGATTTCCTCCGGATTCTTCGCCAGATGAAAACCGCCGTTGACGCCGCGGACCGAGCGGATCAGTTTTGCCCGCCGCAAGTCGATCACCAGACGGCTGATGTATTTTTCCGAGATTTGCTGCGACTGTGCGATATCCCGAATGAGCCGGGGTTTTGCCGGATCATGAGTGGCCAGATCGATCAGAATCCGCAAGCCGTACCGCCCCTTGGTTGATATTCTCATGATTCACCTCCGCATTTATTTTTCTGTGGTTTCGCTGTCCGTGGACTCCGGATGGTTCGGCGGCGTTTTTGCCTGCGGCTCGGCGGCAGGTCCCGCCGGTTTGGCGGCCGGAGCTTCCGGCCTGACCGGCGGCGTTTGCATTTTCGCCTGTTCTGCTTTCAATTCTGCTTTCAGACTTTCCTGCTGTTTTTTGAGCGCATCGAGCTCGTTCAGAAGTTTCAGGCGTTCGGCGGCGAATTTTTCCTTTTCGAGCGCGAGACGGGTTTCCTGTTCCCGGATTTGCAGCCGTGCCTGATCGCGTTCGGCGGCGAGGGTTTTTTCCTGAGCGCGATGGAGTTCGGTCAGGCGTTCCTTTTCGGCGCGGATATTGTGGTCGAATTCCTGTTTCTGCTGCTTGAGTTCCGATTGCAGTTTTGCAATATTGGCCTGGAAATTCCGGTTTCCTGCGATCAGGGTCACGGACTGTTCCTGCAGCGCGGTCAGCCGGGCGGTGTTTTCCACCTGCAGATCGCGCAGACGGCGGTTCTCCTCGCCGGCGGATTTCATTCGGAGCCAGGCCCAGTAGCCGGTCGCGGCCAGCAGCACGGCAAAGCAGATGCACGCCGTCAGCCAGATACAGGACAGCCGCCGCTGCGCCGCGGAAAGTTTTTCCAGCCCCTGGATGCGCTGTTCCATGTTCCGGAAGGATTCGCCGATCAGCCGGCCGATCTCTTCGGACTGCTGGCGGGCGATGACGGCAAATCCGGAACTGTTTTCCCCCGTTTCCGGTTTTGCTTCGGGCGCGGGATTTCCTGCGGACGAGGCGGCGGAGGGCTTCGCTTCCGCTTTCTCTTCCTGCGGCGGCACGGGCACGGCGCGAATCGGATGTTTCGCGGAAAGTTCGGTTTCGATTTCGGGAAACGCCTTGCCGCTGTTGCGCAATGCGGCGATCTCGCGCAGCACGGCCAGCGCGGATTCCGGATAGACTTTCCGTTTGCCCTGAAGGATGGAGTCGATATACTGGGAATAACGTGCCAGCCAGTCGTTGATGGTGGTGCGCGGCACGCCGATCTGTTCCGCCAGTTCCATTACCGTGTAATTTTTGCCGTCCATAAGTCAACTCCTTCCCAGCTGGTGCATGATTTGTTGTATATCTTTGCCTATCTGATGTTTCAATGACTCGATATCGGGGAATTTCCGTTCCGGCCGGATAAAAGCGGCCAGTTCCAGACGCATTTCGCGTCCGTAGAGATCGCCGTGAAATCCGTCCAGCAGATGGACTTCGATCCGGGGGTCGATTTTGCCGTATTCCTCTTGAAAAGTCGGCGCCACCCCGATATTGACCGCAGCCGCAAACTGTTCGTGTCCGGAAAGATGCGCAATCGCGGCATAGACTCCGCACGGCGGCGTCACGCCTTCTTCGATTTTCAGGTTCGCGGTCGGCGCATCGAGTTTTTCCCCCGCGTTGCGGAAACCGTGTTCCACCGTGCCGAAAAGGGAATAACGCCGCCCCAGCATCAGTTCCGCGCGGTCCAGTCTGCCGGAAGCGACCGCTTCCCGGATCGCGGTGCTGCTGATGACCTGTCCGTCATCGAGGAAAAGTTCATCCACAGCGCGGAAACGGAATGACTTGACTGCCGCCATGCGCTCCAGAAATTCCGCATTGCCGGCAGCTTGCGCACCGAAACGCCAATGACGTCCGACGCAGATTCCCGCAACGGAAACCGGTCCGGCGAAAACCGACCGGTTCAGGAATTCTTCCGGCGTCAATGCGGCAAACTGACGGGTGAAATCGACTGTCACCACGGCTTTGACTCCGGAATCGGCCAGCAGTCGGATTTTTTCCGGCTGCGGATAAAGCAAATGCGGCGGATTGGAAGTCAGCAGACTGCGCGGATGCGGGAAAAAAGTCATAACCACCGGACTGGCATTCAGTTCCGCGGAAATCGTCAAAAGCTCCGCCAGGAGTTTCCGATGGCCGCGGTGGACTCCGTCAAATATGCCGATCGCCACCGCGGCGCGGGCGATCCCATACCGCGTCAGATCGGTGATCTGTGTCAAATCCGCTGGAATGATTTCCGTCATAATCGTCCGGTTCCCTGTTTTCTCCGGCATACTATACACAAAAATGACGGAAATGCAAGCGGCAAATCTCCGTCATTTTTATAATCCGCTGATAATAAAGGAAATATTATTCCGTCAAATGACGGTTTTCCGTTTGTACCACGGCACAAAGAGGAAGTAGAACAGATTGGGCAGCGCGGTACTGTATGTCGCCAGCGCATAGCCCAGAATCATGCCGTAAAGACCCATCTGGAAATAAATTCCGAAGAGCCAGCTGAAAGTGACGCGGAAAACCAGTCCGTCCAGCAGCGCGATGACCAGTCCGAATACCGCATTGCCGATCCCCTGCACGAAGCCGTTGGTGCCTTTCATGATCAGCAGCGCGGGATAATGCAGAATCAGCGCGGAAATGATGATCGGCGCCAGTTTCAGCACTTCCTCGTCATTGGTGAAGATACTGTAGAGGACGCGCGGGGACAGCACTTGGGCCAGACCGAAAAACAGGAAGAAGCCGCCGCAGATCGCCCAGGCGTAATAGACGCCGCGCCGGATGCGGTCGATTTTCCCCGCGCCGATGTTCTGCCCCACGATGGTCGAGACCGCCATCATCACCCCCTGCGAAATCTTGTTGGCAAACTCGTCCAGCCGGAGCGCGATTCCGAATGCGGCGGAGGTGGCGGTTCCCAGCGAATTGATCAGCGAAGTCACGAACAGCATCGAAATATTGATCGCGGCGAACCGCACTGCGAACGGGATGCCCAGTTTGACCAGCGCGCGCAGCATGACCGGATCGATCCGGAACGATGCCGGTTTGAAGTCGAAGCGGAATCCCTCCTGATTGCGGTAAAGGTAGCCCAGCGCCAGCGCGAACGCCACGGCTTGACTCAGGATCGTCGCGAAACCCGCGCCCGCCACGCCCCAGCCGAAACCCGCCACGAACAGCAGGTCCAGCACAATATTCAGCAAAGCGGAGACCACGATGAACTGGAACGGCCGCACCGAATCGCCCACGCCGCGCAGGATCGCCGCGATCATGTTGTAGCCGTAAATGAAAATCAGTCCGCCGCCGCAGATCAGCAGATAATGATACGCGCCGCGGAAAGCCGGAGCCGGCGTTTCCAGCAGTTTCAGAAACGGTTGGGCAAAGGTCACCGAAAGCGTTGAGAAAAACACGCCCGCAACCAGAATGATGGTGAACTGCGTCCCGATCGCCTCCCGCAGACGCTCGCGCTCGTTCCGCCCGATCAGCTGCGAGATCAGCACCTGTCCGCCGGTGGCGAACCCCATCCCGACCATGGTCAGAAAAAATACCGACTGACTCGCCGTCATCACCCCGGAAATGCCGTGACTGCCGACGAATTTTCCCACGATCAGCATGTCCGCCATCGAATACAGCACCTGCAGTCCGTTCGACAGCATGAACGGAATGGAAAAACGGAGCATGGGGCCGAACAGGGGGCCCTCGGTAAAATCATGAATCACTTTTCTGGTCATTTTTTCCTCGATCTTCAATCCGGTAATATACCACTGTCCGTAAAAACATTCAAACTCCTGTGTACAAAAAAAGCGGCGGTGCGAGACCGCCGCCGGATATTGCAGCCGGAAGATCAGCTGTTTATTGCGCCAAGTCCACAGCTTCGGCATTGGCCAGAATAATGGCGATGTCCCTGGCATTGTCCTTGGCATTGGCATTGGATTTGGATTTCGCCAGTTTCGCGGTCAGTTCCTGCGCAATGGCTTTGCAGGTCCGCCCTTTGACCTTCTCGGAGTGCACGTGTCCGTCCACATACAGAACGTTGCATACGCCGGCATGTTTTGCGACCACATCGGGCTTTTCGAACGCGAGCGGGAGGTCCGCACTGGAATGTTCGGAGAGACCTTTGCCCACGTAGGCATAACTGGTATTGGTCTGGCGGATGACTTTATCTTTGGACGCTTTGCGGCGTTCATCGACCGGGGCGACATAAACCTTGGCATCGGAAAGATATTTTTCCAAGGCGGTCAGGTCGTTCGGGAATTTTTCGCTGTGGTCCATGGAATACATTTTGCAGGCGAGACCGATCTGTTTCAGATTGGAGACGCTGCTGATGCGCTTTGCTTTCATCTGACCCTGTTTCACCGACTTTTCGACCGTCTTGGCCAGTTCATCGATCGGGAACGAAATGACGACGGCATTCTTTTCCGCTTTCCGGCTGATCATCTTGACGATCTTGGCGGCATTCGGGTCTTTGGACTGGGCCAGGAAGCCCAGACCCATGTTGACCGTGGCAAGCATTTCGTTGGCGGCAGCGTCATCCTGGAATACCATGCGGAAATCCATCTCGGGCTGTTTGTCCGGCGCGAACGGAACATTCATGGCGACGGATTGGAGTTTCTGCAGCGCGGGAACCATCTGCAGCGCTCCGTCGACGGCTTCCTTGGTCTTGCCCTGCTGGGGCAGTTCGACCTTGACCGCGGCGGAAATGATGGAATCTTTCAGCTTGATTTCATGAAACAGCGGATTGACGGATTTCGCCTTGAAAAACGCCGGATCGGTCTTGCCGACCGCGATCAGCATCAGGTTGTCATGATAAAGAACCGCAAGGATTTTCTTCCCTTCGACCGTGCCGGTGATTGTGCGCAAGCCCCCCTCGGAAGATTCCTTCAGCTCTTTCTTGGAATCTTTTTTGCATTCGGTCAGCGCCTTGTCGAAAATTTTCCGGACCTGTCCGCCGGCGGACTGCATCAGCGCACCGCCCCATTCTTCCTTGGTGGAACCGAAAATCAGGACCCGGCACTGGACAACGTCTTCCGGCAGGGATGCTTTCTTCAATTCTTTCAGGATGTCTTTCTCGTGATCTTTGTATAATTTTGTCTGAGCGATGCATTTTCCATTGATCAGACACAGACTGTTGACGGATGCGGGAATCTTCTCGGACAGTTCTTCGTCCGGGGTTTTGCTGCATCCTGACATGAAGACTGCCAGCAGAATGGCGGGCAGGGCAAGCAGAAGTTTTTTCATCGGTTTCCCTCCTCTGTTTTTTATGGGTTTTCGTCAGTTTTGACGGATAATTTTATATTTGAAACAACGAAATGACGGTTCTTTGACGGATTGGCTTATTTGTCGGTTGACATTCGCAGATAGGCTTCGACAAAGGGGTCGAGATCGCCGTCGAGAACGGCATTGACATTGCCGGTTTCGTATTCGGTCCGCAGATCCTTGACCATCTGATAGGGCTGGAGAACATAGGAACGAATCTGGTTGCCCCAGCCGATTTCGGACTTTTCGCCGGAGATGGCGGCGGCTTCCTTTTTGCGCTCTTCTTCCGCACGTTCGTACAAACGGGCCTGCAGCATGCGGTAACACATGGCGCGGTTCTTGTGCTGGGAACGTTCCATCTGACAGGAAACCACGATACCGGTCGGCAGGTGGGTGATCCGGACGGCGGAATCGGTCCGGTTGACGTACTGACCGCCGGCGCCGCTGGCACGGTAGGTGTCGATCTTCAAATCCTTTTCGTCGATCTCAATATCGAGGTCCTCATTCAATTCGGGGAAGGCGTCGGCGGAAGCGAAGGACGTATGGCGCCGCGCGTTGCTGTCGAACGGCGAAATGCGGACCAGACGATGGATGCCGCGTTCGGCCTTGAGGTAGCCGTAGGCGAATTCACCCTCGACGCGGAGCGTGACGCTCTTGATTCCGGCTTCTTCGCCGGGCTGCATGTCGATGATCTCGTCCTTGAAGCCGCGTCGTTCGAACCAGCGGCGGTACATGCGCATGAGGATGCTGGCCCAGTCGCAGGATTCGGTGCCGCCGGCCCCGGCGTGGATGAAGAAGAAACAGTTGTTGCGGTCGAATTTGCCGGAGAGGAAACTGACCAGTTCGAGCTTGTCGAGCTGCTCGGAAAGGGTTTTCCAGGAATCGTCGGCCTCGACGAGGAAACTTTCATCCTCTTCGGCGAGCTCGGCCGTGGCGTGAAAATCCTCGACCGCGGCTTTGAGCTTGTAGAACGGTTCCGTGGCGGCTTTGCACTGGCTGAGCCGCTGCACGGTTTCCTGCGCTTTTTCCTTGTCGTCCCAGAACGTGCTTTGGGCCATGGTCTGTTCGATCTGAGCCATCTCGGTTTTGTAGTCTTCGATCTTCAAAAAGTCGTAAAGACGGCCCAATCGGGTGTCCGCATCCTGGCAATGAGCCTTGATTTCTTCAATAAGCATGATATTTTCTCAATCCGTCAAGTTGTTTTCCGGCCAAACTGTGTTATATTGACGGTAACAGTAATTGTTTTTTTGAAAAATTCAAGTACCGAGGAGTGAAAAATGTTGACAAAAACCAGTCTTGATTTCCTGGAACGCTTCCTGAAAAGCTCGGGTCCGTCCGGATTCGAATTCGAACCGGCGGCGGTTTACCGCGATTACGCCCGGTCTTTCGCCGATGTCGTGACCACGGACGTGAACGGCAGCACGATCGCGTGCCTCAATCCGAAAGCTCCGTTCAAAGTGATGCTCGCCGGTCATTACGACGAGATCGGTTTTCAGGTCGTTTATGTGGATGACGGCGGTCTCGTCACCTTCCGTCCGGTGGGTGGAATCGACAAGCATACGCTCCCCGGGATCGAGGTGGATATCATCAACGGCGAAGGCAAGCGCATTCCGGGCGTGATCGGACGCAAGCCGATCCATCTGCAAACCCAGAAGGAACGCGAGACAGCCTCGGAGATCAAGGACTTGTGGATTGATATCGGCGCGCAGAACAAGGAAGAAGCGGAAAAACTGGTCCGCGTCGGCGACCCGATCGCTTTCCGGTCCAACTTCCGCCGGCTGGGCGAAAATGCCGTGATGTCCAAGGGCCTGGACGACAAGATCGGCGCGTTTGTCGTGATCGAAGCGCTGAAAGCCCTGTCGAAGAAAAAAATCAAGGTCGGCGTTTATGCGGTCGGCACGGTGCAGGAGGAACTCGGACTGCGCGGCGCCCGGCCCAGCGCGTTCGGGATCGATCCGCAGGCGGCGATCTGCGTGGATGTCGGTTTTGCCACCGATGTCCCGGGCGTGGACAAGAAGACCTGGGGCGACGCCGTGCTCGGCGGCGGTCCGATGCTGCAGCGCAATGCCAACAACAACCCGGTGATGAACCGGATCATGTTTGATATCGCGGCGAAGAAAAAGATTCCGTATCAGCTCGAATGCGGGCACCGCGCCTCGGGCGGCACCGATACCGACGCCATTCAGCTTTCCCGCGCGGGCGTGGCCACGGCGCTGGTGAGCATTCCCAATCGCTACATGCACACGCCGGTGGAAATCTGCGACCTCCGCGATGTGGAAAACGCCATTGCGCTGATTGCGGAAACGATCGCCTCCTTCTCCGGCAAGGAAACCTTCATTCCGGGCATCGACTGAAAAGAGCGGACAAATCATGGGCAAGCTGTTTCTGATCTTCGGCAATGAGGATTTCACCGTCAAGGAACGGGCCTCCGAGCTCGTTATTTCCCTCTGCGGCGATAATCCGGAGGAGAATACGGCTTTGGAGATCATCCGGGGCGACGACGATACCGAAAAATTCGGTCCCGTGCTGGAGCGGTTCCTCGCCGCCCTCGAAACCCCGCCCTTCCTTTCGCCGGAGAAATATGTCTGGCTCAAACATTTCAACAAGTTCGACGACGCCTTGTCCGAGCCGTCCACCAAAAAGAAAAAAAGCCGGATCGACCAGATTTGCGATTTTCTGAAGGAGGGTCTGCCCAAAGAACTGACCGTGATTTTCGACGGCACCGGGCTGGACCGGCGGAAAGGGTTTTACAAACTGTGCGAAAAACTGGCGAAGGAATCGGACGGCGTGCTGGAATGGCACGAAAAAGCCGATCCGAAAGCGAAAGGCTACGCGCAGATGCTCCACCGGAAAATCCGGGAGATGATGAGTCAGTATGACAAGCGTATCGACGAGCAGGGCGCGGCATTTCTGGCCGAAACCATCGGCGGCGATGCGGCCCGGCTCAAAAACGAGATCGAAAAACTGGTTTCCTACCTCGGCGAAGAACGGACCGCTTCCCTGGAAGACTGCCTGAAAATCTGCAGCCGGAGCACGGAAACGCTGTCGTGGGAATTTTCTTCGGCGCTGTCGGCCAAGGACGCCCCGAAAGCGCTGTCGCTGATCCCGAGCATACTCGAAACCCTGGAACAGGAACGCGGTTCCTCCGGCGGACGGGGCGAGCTGGCTCTGATCGCGGCGGCCAATTCCGAGTTCAAAAATCTGCTGTCGGCCAAATGCGAATCGGAACGTTATGCCATTCCGGCGCGGGCGAATGCGGATTATTTCTACAATCTGTTCGAGTCGCGCAAAGGGACGGAAAACCACGGCGGATTCTTTGCTCTGCATCCGTTCCGGGCATTCAAATTGTGGGAAAATTCCGCCCGCTTCAGCGACGAGGAGATCTCGCGGGCGTTCGGTGCGATCTTTTCCGCCAACCGGCAGATGGTGACCGGCGGAGACATGCGTCTGGCGCTGGAAAATCTGGTGATCCGGATTGCGGGGACCCGATGAAAGGATGAAGCCATGCTGAAAATTGTCGCCGATGATAAGATTCCGTTCCTGCGGGGAATACTGGAGCCGTTCGCCGAGGTGAAATACCTGCCGGGCGGAAAGATCACGCGCTCCGACCTGCTCGATGCCGATGCCCTGCTGACCCGGACCCGGACGAAGTGCGGTGCGGAACTGCTGGAAGGCACGGCGGTCAAGTTCATCGCGAGCGCGACGATCGGGTTCGATCATATCGACACGCACTGGTGCGACACGCACGGAATCCGCTGGACCAATGCGCCGGGTTGCAATTCGGAATCCGTGGCGCAGTATATCACTTCGCTGCTGCTGACGCTCGTACACCGGCGCGGAGAAACTCTGAGGGGAAAAACCATCGGCGTGATCGGGGTCGGCAATGTCGGGTCCAAAATTGCGCGCAACGCCCGCACGCTCGGGATGAACGTGCTGCTGAACGACCCGCCCCGCGCCCGGCGCGAGGGGTCTGCGGGCTTTTCCGATCTGGAAACGCTTCGGCGCGAAGCGGATTTCATCACCTGTCACGTGCCGCTGAATCCGGTCGGGGAGGAAGACTGCACTTTTCATCTGGCGGATGCGCCGTTCTTTTCCGGATTGCGGAAGAAGCCGTTTTTCATCAATTCTTCGAGGGGAGAAGTCTGCGATAATGCGGCCTTGAAACAGGCGATCCGGGACGGTCTGCTGAACGGCGCCGCGCTGGATGTCTGGGAAAACGAACCGGAGATCGACCGTGAACTGCTGGGACTGCTGGATTTTGCCACGCCGCATATCGCGGGCTATTCCGCCGACGGCAAGGCCAACGGGACGGCGATGAGCATTCTGGCGCTGGTGAAATTTTTCGGGCTGGAATCCCAATTCGACGCGGCGGTGCTGCAGCGGCCGCCCGCTCCGCCGGAGCCCCGGCTGGATTTGATGCCGTATGTCAGGGCCGGAGAAAACGAAACGGAATTGCTGTATCGGGCGGTGACGGCCTCGTATGCCATCGCTTCCGACGACCGGCGGCTGCGCGCGGTCCCGGCGGATTTTGAAAAACTGCGCGGCGATTATCCGCTGCGGCGGGAATTTGATGCGTTTCAGGTGACTGCACCGCATTGTCTGGCGGAAAAGCTGGAAAAAATGCGTTTCAGGATAGAGAAAGAAGGGGAGATTTAAGATCATGCGGGGGAAGAGCAGCTGGACGGAAAAATCCCGGCGATTGTTCCGTTTTTATTACAATAAGGCGATTCGCGAGCCGGGAACGCCGGAATATGTTGCGCGCGGGTGGGCGATCGGCATGTTCATCGGTTTTGCGGTGCCGTTCGGACTGCAGCTGGTCGTTTCCATTCCGCTGTCTTTTCTGCTGAAAGGTTCCAAACTCGGTGCCACGGTCGGAACGCTGGCGACCAATCATTTCACGATTTTTGTGATCTATCCTTTCCAATGCTGGCTGGGCAGCTGGCTGATCGGCAATCCGCTATCGCTGGCGGAAATCTCCTCCGAGCTGGAGCAGGTCCTGAAGGAACAGGATTATCAGACGCTGTTCGGACTGGGACGCGATCTGGTGGTCTCGTTTTTCATCGGCGGTTTTTTGCTGGCGTTCATTTCCACGCCGATCTGCTATTATCTGGTCAAAAACATGGTGATCCAGTATCGGCTGAGAAAGGAAAAACGCAGACTCAAAAAACAGGAGCGGCCGGATGGCGGGGATTCCGGAAATCATTGATCCGAACGAGGAAGCCGATCAAATCTCGGAACGGCTGGACGAACTGGAAAAACTGATGCAGGAGGCGGAAACCCTGCGCCGGCAGCAGTTCATGATCTCGTTCGGCACCATCCTGCTGATGCTGCTGATCTTGAGTTTCTTCATTTTCGGGCTGGTGACTTATTTCCGGACGTATCCGAAACGGCAGCTGATGCGGGAGGTCCTGCATCAGAACCGGATGATTCTGAGCGATCCTTATCGTTTCGGTTACAATCTCCGTTACGACCGGGAGCTGATCCGGCATTTCACGCGGGAGATGCAGCGGGAGATCCGGCAGCGGCGGCCGATCCTGCGTCAGGAACTCCGGACTGAACTCCGGGCCATGAACCACTATGCCGCGCATGAACTCAAACAGATTTTCCAGACTCGCCTGTATGTCCATCTGACCGCGGAAACCAAACAATATCTGGCGGACCGGAAATATACTCCGGACGCCCGGCAGCAGCGTCTGCTGCGGCAGTTGAACGTGGAGCTGGCCGCTGCGGTTGCGGACCGTCTGTTCGGTGATTCGGATGAGGAGACCGATCAGGCTGCGCGGCGTTCCTTCGAGCTTTTCCGGACCGAGACGTCGCATCTTCGCAAGTCGGGAGCTTATCAGGCTCTGGCGCACGAACCGCTGGAAATGGTGGAGCGGAGAATGCTGGAAGACCTGCTGGAATGTCTGCTCTGCCGGCTGAACGACGTCCGGGGAGACGGCATTCCGGTCCGAGGTGAGGTGCAGCCATGAACGAGCGTCTGCAGGAGAAGTTCGATCAGCTTTCCATCGAATTGCAGGAACGCCGGCGGAATTACCGCAATTCCCGGCGCTATGTGTTCTTTTTCTGCGTGATCATTCTGGTGTTTTTCAGTTTGTATTCCGCGCTGATCAGTTACAAGATTCGCGAAGTGGCCACGCCGTCGACCATTGCCTTGCTGATTGCGGGTCAGCTGCGCGAACAGTTTTCCGCAGACCGGAAGAGAGAGCGTGTGGATTTCCGGCAGACCGCGGAGGATATGGCGGAATCGCTGCTGCTGGCCTTGCCGGTCAGTTTTCATGCCGGAGAGGAATTTCTGCGGGATTCTCTGTCGCAGGAAGCTCGTGCCGCTTCGGTCCGGATCGCGGCTTCCCTGCGGGAACCGCTCCATCGGAGCATTGACCGTGCGCTGGCTCCGGATTGTCCGGATTCGCCGCGTCTGCTGGTTGCGCCGCTTTTGGAGGAAGTCGCAAAGCGGCGGCTGACGGAAAAAGAAAGCACACTGATGTTTCCCCTGCCGATGAATTTCGGCGGCCGGCTGCAGGAAATCCGTTTGAAGGAAAACTCGGCGCTGACCCGGCGCGATCTCTGCGACCGCGATTTTATGCTCTGCTGGCTTTACCTGAATGAAAACAACCGGTATCAGGACTGTTCCGTCATGCTGCCGCTGATGAGTTTTTCCAGTCAGCTTTACCGGAGCTGGCAAGATGTGATGAGGGGAAAAGGTCTCTCCGTTCAGAAAAAGACGAACAGCAGTCCGATGCCGAACAGCAGTCCGGCCAAACCGTAAAGAATCAGCCGGGCTTTCCGGACCGGATATTCCAGCCCGGGGTACTGTTCGGGTTTCCGGTATCGTCCGGCCTGCAGATACATGGAAAGAATCCGGCGGTCCTCCAGACTGTTCTGGTAATCGATCCGCCGTCTGTACGGAATCCGGTCTTTCATAAGCCGAACCTGAAAGTCAGGATGATGACCAGGGCAAGCAGCAGCAGACCCAGCAGGACTGTCAGGATCAGCGGCAGGAAGAACGCCCATCCCAGCCGGAAGAGCTGGCCGAAAGTCACCGAATCCAGATCGGCCAGCGGATTGTTTTGTCTCTTGACTTCCGGGGTGGAGTTTTCCGGCATGCCCGCCTGAATCTGAATCAGTTTCAGCCGCATTTTTTCCAGTTCGCGGCAACTGTCCGAGAGCTGGATTTGAAAGTCCGGCGAAAATTCATCCGGCTCCGACTGTCCCTCCAGCTGATTCGTCAACGCGTCCAGCTGATTTTTCAGAGAAAGCAGCGTGTCCGCCTGTTTCCGGCTGTCGGCTTCCGCCTGCGCGGTCCTGGCGGCGGCTTCATACAGACGGAACCGCAGATCGCGGCGGAACTGTTCGATTTCCTGACGGCGGGCCAGAATCGCTTTACGGGTTTCCTCCGGCAGCGAATCCAGCACGGAGACGGGTTCGGCCGGAGCTTCTGCGGCGTTTTCCTCCGTCTTTTCCGCGGCGGGATTTTTGGCCGCTTCCGCGATTTGATCTTTGATCTTGCACAGTCCCGCGGTGACAAAAACCTCTCTTCTGATCATGTTTGCGACTCCAGTTTGCAGCTTTTTTTCGCGCCGTTCCGGACAAGCCGGAAAAACGAGGCGCCAGCGATAAGCCGGATTCTGTTCCCTTTTGCAAGGGCGGCAACCATCTGTCTATGCGACCAGTACCCGGGATTCAAACGCCGCGAGCAGCGGCTCATCCCCTATTTGGTCTTGCTCCGGGAGGGGTTTGCAAAGACGGAGCGGATTACTCCGGCTCCCGGCGGGCTCTTACCCCGCCTTTTCACCCTTGCCGGATTCGCATCCGGCGGTTTGTTTTCTGCTGCACTTTCCTTTCCGGGGCGTATCGTCCCCGGCATCCCTTTGTTCAAGGGACTCCCTGCTCTGCGGAGTCCGGACTTTCCTCCGGTCCCGAAGAACCGGCGGCTGCCTGCTGACGCCTCGAAGGATAATATACCTGCCGTTTTGCAAATTTCCAATGCGGAATTGAAAATCGGCGAAAATAAAAACCGGGAACCGTCCTTTCGGGCGGCCCCCGGCGAGAGAGAAAAGGCCGAATGGATTATTCAACCGTGATCCGGTGCACTTTGGCGCGTTCGGATTTCGGCAGGGTCACGGTCAGCACGCCGTCCTGCGTCCGGGCGGAAATGTTTTCCACGTCGATCGCGTCGGACAGCTGGAACGAGCGTTTGTAGAGCAGCGGCGCTCCGTGATACGTCAGCCAGCTTTTGGCTTCCACGGTCAGGACCTGGTCCTTCACTTCCACGGCTACGGTTTTGGAATTGGCGCCCGGGACTTCCAGCGAGATCACGGCTTCCTTTTCGCTGTCGATGATGTCGGCGGCGGGCAGGGCTTCCATATACTGTTCGTTTTTCTTCACTTCTTCATTCATGGCGATACTCCTTTCCTTCGGGGATTCTTCTTTTTACTTCTCAGTCGACTCGGATTTGTTTCGAGTTCTTCGCTTCGGCGCCTTCCCGCGGGATCAGCAGCGTCAGTACGCCGTCTTCGTATTTCGCTTTGGTGTTCGGACCGTCCACGCGGACCGGCAGCCGGACGCTTTCCTGGAACGATTCGGTCGAGCGTTCGCGGCAGAGATACTGTTTGGATTCGTCGGAACTTTCCTGTTTGCGGCTGGCGCGGACCGTCAGCGTGTCGCCCACCACTTCCACTTCAAAATCCTTCGCGGAGACACCGGGGAAAGGCAGCGTGACGCGGACATCTTTTTCCCGAATCTTGACTTTCATGCCGTTGCCGCGACCATCGTCGGTCCACATCGTGTTCCAGTCCGGATAATTTTTAAAAAACGCTTTCATCAGATCATGGAACGAATCGGCCGGATGTTGATGTCTGGTTTGTGCATAATACATAACTGACCTCCTTGGTTTTCTGGTTGCTGTTCTGCACACTTCCTGATTTAGCATATCCCGTGCCAACTTTTGAAATAAACCCGCAACAGCCTCAAAATTCGTCTAAAAAGAGACATTATGACTCGTTTTTATGATGCGACATATTGTCTCATTTGAAGGGATGATATGACACACTTCCCTCCGGACGGCTTGCATTCCGGCGAATCGGCGGTATAGTATCGGAACGAAAAGAAAAGGGAGACGCGCCATGAGGAAAATTCCGAAAATCTTGTTCCTGCTGCTGCACGCCGGACTTTTTGTTTACCTGAACTTCTTTATGACAAATTGGCGCTGGATGGTCCTGCAAAATGTTATTTACACTCTGCTGATCGGACCGGTGATCTTTGCGCCGCTGCTGTATCCGGCTGTTTACGGCCGGGCGCGGGATTATCTGCAGGTGGTTTTGTTTCCGATCATCGGCGCGGCGCTGGTATTTGCCGGAACTGTGACCGGAAAAAAAGATGATCTCGGACCGTTCTGCATGGTGCTTTGTCTGATACCGGTGATCGCGGTGCTGGGACTGAATGTGACCGCGTTCTGCTGCCGGGAATCGAATCTGCCGTTTCGGCTGGGGATTCCCGCCGTTGCGATCCTGCTGACCGTATTTTTCGGTTTTTCTTTGATCGCCGGCCGGATTTCCGAGCAGGCCTTCATTGTTTATCTGGCGATTCTGGCCGTGGTTTCGACGGCGCTTGCCTGGGTCATGTCCTTCCGGATTCTGACTGCATCGGCCCCCAAAACCGTTCCCGTGCCCGAAGAAAAGAAAACCGCCGCGGAACCCTGATGAAGTCCGGCGGCGGGAAATGTTCCGATTTGAAAACGGATTTTACTCTTTCTGCAGGGATTCGACTTTGACCGCCTCGATCTGATACGGATAGAGCTTGTTTTCCGGATCGGCGGAGATTTTTCCCGTAACGCGCACCAGACCGGCAGGCCGTTCCAGACCGTCCGGGATGGTGATCCGAATTTTGCCGTCGCCGTTGCGTTCGGTCAGCCAGACCGTTTTGTTTTCATGCTTGAGTATGCCGTTCAGTTCGGCTTCGAAGACTTTCGCGTGGGGTTCATAACCCGATTCCGAGGCGAGTTTTTCGAAGGAGAGATGGTGATCGGGCATTTTCGGCGTGAGGAGCAGAAGCGCTCCGGTGGCAATGGCGCCGGAGACCACGGTGCAGAGTGCGCCGATCTTGAGCCACTGGAAGAATCCGACCTGATGGCCGCCGTGTTTTTCCAGCATGCCGAGCGCGACAATGTTCGCCGTGCTGCCGATCATGGTGATATTTCCGCCGAAGCAGGCGCCGAACAGCAGAGCCCACCAGAGCGGCAGGTCCTTGACCGTGTTGGAAAGCTGTTCGATCACCGGACTGAATGCCGCCACGAAGATCACATTGTCCACGAAAGCCGATCCAACTGCGGAAACCGAGAAGATGAACGGCACCAGGGTGCTCGGCGTTTTGCCGGCGATCTTGGAAAATCCGTTGGCCATGAGCTTGTCCACATGAGTGTGTTCCAGCGTCCCGGCCACCGCGAACAGCAGCATGAAGAAGATCAGGGTCCACCAGTCGACCTCGTTTTCGATGTAATGCCGGGCCCGGTCGGGTTTCAGAATCATCACGATTCCGGCGCAGATCAGCGGCATGACCAGCAGCACGCTGTTTTTCTCCAGATCGAGCAGGGTTTCGGTCTGGTGGTGGGAGGCGATCGCGATCACGGTCAGCACCAGCAGGATCAGCCCTTTGCCGTAGGGAACGTCCACCACCGGTGCGATGGAAAGCCCGCGGGCAAGACGGTCTTTCAAACTGATGTCGAATCTTGCCAGATCCCGGCGGAAGAACCAGAGCAGCAGCAGGATGGTGACCAGCAAAGCGGTCAGCATCAGCGGGAAGGACCAGACCATGAAGTCGCCGAACGTCAGCTGTCCCTTGGTGCCGATGAAAATGCCCACGGGATTGCCCATCATGGTGCCGGAACTGCCGATATTGGTGGCAAGCACGGCGATCAGGATGTAGGGCGTGGGATTCAGTTTCAGCCGGTCGCAAACTTGGAAGATCAGGGTGGAAATGAAGATGATCGAGGTGACTTCATCCACCGCGCACGCCAGCAGCGCACTGGCCGCGGCGGTCACGAAAATGAATTTTTTCCCGCTCAGATTCGGCATGGAGACGATCAGCTGGACGATCCAGGTGAAGAAACCGAGGTCGCGCAGGGCGCCGACGATCACCATCATGCCGACGAGGAACAGGATGACTTCCAGCGAGGACGAACTCACGAACGTCGGGATGTCCAGAGACTTGCTGAAGATCAGCACCGCCAGACCGAGGAAAGCCACGGCCAGACGGAATTCCCAGAAGAACAGAGTCCCGAAAATAATGGAGATGAACACCGCGCACGCGGTGGACTGCTGCGTCGTCATGCCGATCAGCGGACCGCCGAATCCGACCAGCGCGGCTACCGCCAGCAGGATGACGAACCGGGGCGCCATAGCTTTGTACGACATTTTTCCAGAAGCATTCTCACTCATGATAACTCACTCAATCCCAGAAAAGTTTAGCTGAAAAATTCTGCAGGGTGACCATGCCGGCGGGTTTGCCCGCAGCATCGACAATGATCAGGTGCGAAAGGTTGCTGATCAGGAAGATTTTGGCCAGTTTCACCGCCGGGTCGTCCACCTGCGCCTGAACGAACTCTTCCCGCATGACATCCGCAACTTTGGTCTCGTCGGCGGTCTTGAGCATGTCGGAGAACGGCTGCAGACGGTAGATCGGAGAGAGGTCCTCCAGCCAGAGCAGATGCTCCGGCAGACTGTATTTCAGCAGATCGGAAAGCGCGAGGATGCCGCGCAGGTCGCCGGTATTGTCGATTACGGGCAGTTCCTCGGTGCGGGTTACAGCGAATTTCTTGATCGCATCCAGGATCGAATCGGTTTCCTGCAGCATTTCCGGGAACGGCTGCATCAGATCGGCCGCCGTCAAGTAGTCCGGAATCGAATTGATGTTGCTGAAGAAATGGTCGTAGACCGCCTGCGGGGAAGTCATGGCGGCAATTTTTTCGGTCACCGACGGATCGCCGAATTCCACCGCCAGCGCGGAGAGCAGCTGCATGTGCAGATTCGGATTGTCTACCGGAGTCAGCAGCAGAATCATCACTTTGGCTTTGGTCGTACCGCCGAATTCGCAGCCGTCCGGAATGCAGCCGATCGCGGTCAGCGGTTCGGGCAGACCGGGGATGCGGGCATGCGGGATGGCGAATCCCGGTGCGATCATGGTGGGGAACAGCGCTTCGCGGCTTTCCACTTCCTTCCGGACGAAATCAATGTCCAGTCCGGTGGAATGCTGCTGAAGGGTCGAGATCAGTTTCCTCAGAACCACTTTCCCGTCCGGTTCCTTGAGCCCGCACAGAATATTGTTCTTCTGAAGGGACTTGCAAAAAATATTCTGTTCTTTTTTCATCCGCCGCTCCTTGTCAATTGCCAGCGTTCATAAAATTTGAGTAATATAGCAGGTTTTTAGTTTTTGTCAAAAGGAAATTGTTAAAAAAAATTTTTTTTTGTCCGGGAAGCCGATTCTTCGCTTGAAAATCGAATGCAGAGCATTACATTACACCCCCTGCCGCGGAGCGTTTTTACCGCCGCGCGGTTCCAATTTCACAACTCAAAAAAACATGGGTGGTTCATGAAAGCGTTGTTTCAGGAGATTCGCAGCCGTCTGGACGGTTCGGTCATGGTGAAGAAAACCACGGAACTCTGTCAGATCGAAATGGGTCAGACTTTCCGGAATTTTCATCAGTCCATCGATCATATCTGCACCTGGCTGAAAGAAGCCGGCATCCCCAATGTGGAACGCGTCACCGTTCCCGCCGACGGCCGCACGGTCTATGAAGACAAACGCATGCCGATCGCCTGGGACGCCTCCGTCGGGAAACTCACGCTCTGCGACCCGGAACAGACGGTCGCCGCCGATTACACGGTCCATCCGTTTCATCTCATCAAGGGGTCTGTTGCGACCCGTCCCGGCGGCGAGATCGTGCGGATCATCACCGAACAGCAGTTCCTGGCCGGGGAGGACCCCCGCGGCGCGCTGGTCATGCTCGAAACTTCAACCTGGCCCCGTGCCGGGGTGCTCACTCCGATCCTCGATCAGGGAGGACGCGGCATCATTTCCGATTTCCTGACGGGACGTTATGACGATCCCGACGCGATCCAATGGGTCAACGCCTGCACCGACGATGCAGGACACTGGCATGTCCAGAGCGAAGACCGCGATTTCATCGGTTTTTCCATTTCCCGGCGCATGGGCGACCGGATTCGCACGCTGGCCGGGAAAGGCGGTCTGAAAGCCAGGATCGAATGCGACGGCCGCCGTTACGAGGGCGAGCTCCCCGCCGCCACCGCTCTGATCCCCGGACGGAAGAAAGAGGAAGTCTGGATTCTGGCCCATACCTTCGAACCCCTGCTAGACGACGATTCCAGCGGCGTGGTCGCCGCCATCGAGATCGCCAAAGAGGTGATGCGCCGCGGCGTGCCGGAATATTCCCTGCGGCTGGTCTTCGCCATGGAATATTACGGTTTTGCCGCTTTCCACGCCAATTTCAAAGGTCGCGCGATCGGCGGCGTCAACCTGGATTCCATTCCCTCCAACGACCGCGTCCTGTGCAGCCTTACGCCGCCGATCTCCTCGGTGCCTTTCCACGGCGTCGATCTGCTCGGCGAACTGGTCGAAACCTTCAAGGACCGTCTCCCGTGCAAACTGCAGAAGCGCGAGTGTTTCGACGACATGTTCCTCTCCGATTCCACCACCGGCGTGCCGACCGTCTGGTTCCTTCATTCCAGCAAGCCGGGGGTGCAGACCTACTGGCACAATTCTCTGCAGACCCGGCCCGGTTTCATCGACCCCGAAATTTTCGCCGATTTCACCGCGCTTGCGGCGGTTTGGACCTGCCGGACGGTTTTCTACACCGGCGCGCCGGCCGAACCGGTGAAGCTGGAACTCAAACCCGTATCCTCCCCGTGGCGCGATTACGCCGCCGGCCAGATCTACGCCCGCGCACAGAAAGGTCTGCCCGCCGATCTGGTTCGCGTGCCCAAGGCGCAGCGCCGTCCCCTGCCCGACGGTGTGATCTACGGTCCGATGGCGTCCATCCTTTCCGGGCTGGACGGAAAAAAGAATCTCGCGCAGGTCATTCTCGAAGCCGAAGCCGACCGTCAGGTGGAACTGACCGATCCCCAGATCAAAAAATATATCGACGCGCTCAATTATCTCTCCGACTGGGGGTATCTCAAGTCGATCCGCCGCACGGAACTCACGCGCGAAATGCTCCGGGACGCGCTCGCCGGACTCGGCGTGAAAAAAGACGATGTGCTGCTGGTCCACGCTTCGCTTTCCTCCTGCGGATATTTCGCCGGCGGCGCCGAATCGCTCATCCGGGGCGTGACGGATGCCGTCGGACCCGGCGGCGCGGCGCTCTTCCCGACCTTCACCCGTCCCTATATCTATCTCGGGACTTCCCTCAATAAAGGCTGGAACTATCGTCCCTACGATCCGGCCGTCCCCAGTCAGGTCTGGACCGGATCGGTGCCGCGGGTCCTGCTGGAAAAGTTCCCGGAAGCGAAACGGAGCCGGCACGTGACCCATTCGTGGGGCGGACTCGGCGCGAAAGCGGAAAGCTGTCTGGCCGCGCACGGTCCGACCGATCCGCCCGCTTCGGAAACCTCCCCGCTGGCCAAAGCTCTCGAACTCGGCGGCAAGGTCGTCTACATCGGTTCCGGTCTCGGCCCGTCCACTTTCCTGCATTATCTGGAAACGGTCTGCCGCTGCGCGTTCCTGCAGAGCGCGGTCTGCAGGGTCAGGGACCCGGACGGCTCCCTGCGCACGGTTCTGATCGAACAGCACCTGCCCGGACACCGCGACTTCTATCGAAAGGACGCGGAAAACTGCAAATTCTTCGTCCGTGCGGTCAAGGCCGGATTGAAGATCGGACAGGTCCCGTTCGGAATGAATAAAATCCAGCTCATCGACCTGCGGGAATTTTATGAGATCGGGCTGAAAATCATGCACGACGATCCGCGGGTGCTGCTCTGCGACAACCCCGACTGCATGTTCTGCCGGCAGTTCTGAATTCAAATTCCGCTTCCGCGTTCAGGCGCGGAACCACTTGGGCATGCCCTGCTGCCGCCGGGCGGAAATCGTTTCCGTGTGTGCCCGGAGGATTTGTTCCCGGGTTCGGTTCAGTTCCGGGTCGTGATACGGCGTACCCGCGGTCGACCGCGTCGTGATCAGACGGTCTTTCTCCGGCAGTTCGGGCAGACCCTGCTGCGCGGTTCGTGCGGCCAGCAGACCGCCGCGCTTTCGTCCGAAGGGTTTTGAGGTGTAAAGACGGAATCCGATTTCCAGCAAAGCCCCGCAGACCGGATAAGCCGAGGAGTAGGTGGCCAGCACGCCGTCGGGCTTCATCCGCTGTTTCAGGGCGGAGAGAAATTCCAGTGTCCAGAGTTCCGGATTGCTGTCCGGAGAAAATCCGTCCAGAAAGACCGCGTCCGCCTGAAAGTCCGCAGGCAGCATTTGCCGGGCGTCGCCGTAAACGAGTTCCAGCCGGAAGCCGCCGTCGGTGTACCGCGTTCCGTTCCGCAGCGCGTCGATCAGTTGCCGGTCGGGATGTTCCGGCAGCATCGCCGCGGCCTGAAGCACCGCCGGATCGGCTTCCAGCGAGATCATCCGGATCGACCCGGTTCCGGTCTCCCGGACCGCGCGATGTACCGCGGCCGCGTTGAAGCCGAGCCCGAAGCCGATTTCAAGAATATCGAGATGCTTTCCCGCTTTCAGCTGTTCCCGGATGCGGCAGGGTTCCAGATATTTCCGGTCCGATTCGGTGCCCGCGCCGGCGGTGGAATGATAATGCTGACGGTAGAGCGGGTGGTAAAAGGTGTAACTGCCGTCCCCGGTGCGGCAGGCGAAGTCGAACGGCGTGCCGGCCGGATTTTCCCGGTTGAAATATCGCAGGAACATTTCCCGGAACTGTCCTTTTTTCATCCACCATTTCGGCGCGAGCACTTCCTCGGCGGGAGCGTCGGCGCACAGCCGCATGACATACATGGAATCGGGCAGACGGCGCAGAAATTGATCCAGAGCGGCGGCGTATTCGTATTCGTTGAGACCGCGCAGACTCTTTTCATGAAGCATGCGGGCCATCGGAGTGCCGCGCAGGATCAGCAGATGGTGCATTTTGACCGCTTCGAAGGGCAGCTCGGCAATCCGGCCGGCGGTGTACAGATAATCGGTCATCGTTTCGCCGGGCAGACCCAGGATCAGGTGGGCGGCGCAGTGGATTCCGCGTTGATGAATGCGGCGCACCGCGTCCTGCACGCAGGCAAAATCGTGACCCCGGTTGATGAGACGCAGAGTGCGGTCGTTGGCGGTCTGCACCCCGAGTTCCAGCCAGAGTTCATAACGCTCTTTCAGTTCGCAGAGATAATCCAGACACTCTTCGGAAAGACAGTCCGGCCTCGTGGCGATCACCAGCGCCCGGTAGTCGCCGGTGGCGAGCGCGGCGGAATAGATTTCCCGCAGACGTTCGACCGGGGCGAAAGTATTGGAAAAAGCCTGGAAGTAGGCGAGATACGGTCCGTCGGACCCGTAGCGTTCGCGCACATAAGCCTTGCCGGCCTCGGCCTGAGCCTGAAGTTCCATGCCGGAGACGAGATGACGCGCCCTTGATCCGTCGGCGGCACAGAACGCACACGGTCCGGTGCCGTCGACGCGGTTCGGACAGGAGAATCCGAGGTCGAAAGGAATCCGGTGCAGCTCCGCGCCGGTTTTTGCCGTCAGCAGTTCGGAAAAGAAGCGGAGCCGCTTCATTCGGGCTTATTTCCGGTCTTGCGGCGGCAGGAGCTTCTGGGTGTCATGCAGCCGCTGCACCGCAGCCTCGGCGCCGTCCGGCGCGCGGAAGACCGAAGTTCCGGCCACCAGCATGTTGGCGCCCTGCGAGACGACCAGCGGCGCGGTTTCGCCGCCGATGCCGCCGTCGATTTCGATATGAATACGGGGATTGACCTGATTGGCCATCTGCCGCAGTTCGGCCACCTTGGGCACGACTTCGGACATGAAGGACTGTCCGCCGAAGCCCGGTTCGACCGACATCACCAGCACCAGATCGACCTGACCGATCAGGGCGGCGACTGCCGAAGCGGGAGTTTTGGGTTTCACGGAAACGCCGACCGACGCCCCCTGCGCGCGGATCGCCGCAATCACTTCCAGCGGATCATTGTCCGATTCGATGTGGAAGGTGATGTGATCGGAGCCCGCGTCGACGAACGGTTTGACGTATTTCAGGGGATCGGAAAGCATCAGATGGGTGTCGAACGGCAGTGAGGAGTGTTTCCGCAGCGAGGAGATCAGCGCGGGTCCCATCGTCAGGTTCGGCACGAAATGCGCGTCCATGACGTCCAGATGCAGCAGGTCGGCGCCGGCTTCTTCGATCCGCCGGACTTCATCGGCCAGAAAAGCGAAGTCCGCCGCCAGCAGGGAAGGCGCCACGAGCACCCGGCGGGAGTCAAATTCAGAGAGCAGTTTTTTCATAATGAGCAGAATTCCTTTCTACGATTTTTTTCCGCAACGGTGAAATATAAACCGTCCGGCCCGATTTTCCAGCGGAATTTTTCAAACTTCCGCATTTTTGCCGTTTTTTTTCGTTTGACGGCTTGATGTTCGGGGAAAATGCCCCTATATTTCAACCGGATTGCGGATTCAGCAGACAAGGAGACGACTCGATGAGATATATCATACTGGGAGCCGGACAGGCCGGGTGCATGACGGCGAAAACGGTCCGTGACAACGCTCCGGACGCTCAAATTCGGATTTTCGATGCCGACGGCACCGGTCTTTATGCCAAAATGCGGCTGCCCGAACTGGTGGCCGGGACTCTGCCTGAAGCCAAGCTGATTCTTACCGATGCCGAAGCATTCCGTGCGGCCGGCATCGAACCGTTCCTCGGGGTCAAAATCGCTTCCGTGAATCCTGCGGAACATGAGATCGTCACGGCCGACGGACGGCATTTCCCCTACGACAAACTGATCTTCGCCACGGGCGCCGATGCTTTTGTTCCGCCGGTGGAGGGACTGAATCAAATCGAATCGTTTACGCTGCGCACGCTGGCCGACGCCCGGAAAATCGTGGCGGGAGCTGAAACCGCCGGCGCTTCCGCGCTGGTGATCGGCGGCGGTCTGCTGGGACTCGAGGCCGCCTGGGCGCTGCGTCAGCGCGGACTGCCGGTGACCGTGGCGGAATTTATGAACCGGCTGCTGCCGCGTCAGCTCAACGAGGCGGAATCGGCGGTCCTGCTGGAAAAACTCTCCGGTCTGCAGCTGCACTTCAAGCTCGGCGTTTCCCTGCAGTCCGTGGAAAAGGGTGCGGACGGCCGGACGCTGGCGCATTTTTCCGACGGGTCGACGGAATCGTGTTCTCTGCTGCTGTTTTCCGCGGGCATCCGTTCACAGGTGTCGCTGGCGTCGGCGGCGGGGTTGAAGATCGGCCGGGCGATTCAGGTGGATCATCAGCTGCGGACCTCCGATCCGGACATTTATGCCGCGGGCGACTGTGCCGAACTGGACGGCGTCACGCCGGGTCTGTGGCTGGCCGCGCGCGATCAGGGGATCGCTCTCGGCAGAATTCTGACCGGAAAACTGGACCGTTTCGAGCCGCCGGTTTATTCTCCGATGCTGAAAATCGGCGGAATCCAGCTCAAGGATATCCGCCGGGAGGCTGCGGAAAAGTGAATCTTCCGGGAGAAAAAAAATATATTCCGCTGCTGGAAGTCCGGAACCTGAACGTTTCCTTTTCCTCGGAAGGAAAACTTCTGCCGGCGGTCTCCGATGTTTCCTTCACCGTGGAGGAAGGGGAGATTCTGGCGCTGGTCGGAGAAAGCGGCTGCGGAAAAAGCATCACCTGCATGTCGCTGGCCCGGCTGCTGCCGCCCGCGGCGCGGATTCTGAGCGGGGAAGTGCTTCTGCGCGAGCGTTCCGGCGAGCAGGTCGACGTGATGTCGCTGCAGGGGAAGGCGCTGCGGAAGATTCGCGGCGGGGGGATATCGTATATTTTCCAGGACCCCTCGGTCTCGCTCAATCCGGTGTTCCGGGTGGGCGAACAGATCGCCGAAGCGCTGGAACTGCATCGTCCCGAGGTGACCGACCCGTGGGCGGAAGCGGTGGAACTGCTGACGAAAGTCGGAATTCCCGATCCGGTCAGCCGGGTCCGGCTTTATCCGCACGAGATGTCCGGCGGCATGCAGCAGCGCGTGATGATCGCGATGGCGATCGCCAGTCATCCTTCGCTGCTGGTGGCCGATGAGCCGACGACCGCGCTGGACGTGACGATCCAGGCGCAGATTCTCGATCTGCTGCTGGAACTCCGGAAAACGTTCGGCACCTCCATGATTCTGGTTACGCACAATCTGGGGATTGTTTCGGAAACCGCCGACCGTGTGGCGGTGATGTATGCCGGCCGGATCGTGGAAACCGGACCGGTGCGGGCGCTGATCGATTCGCCGGTCCATCCGTACACCCGCGCTCTGCTGGCCGCGGTGCCGGTGCTCGGAGCGAAAAGTTCGCGGCTTTCCACCATTCCGGGAAGCGTGCCTCTGCCGGCGGAATATCCGGCCGGCTGCCGGTTCTGCACCCGCTGCGGACTTTGCTCTGCGGCTTCGGCCCAGGCGCAGCGCCGTTGCCGTGAGGAAGTGCCGGTTCTGCGGGAAACCGCTCCGGGTCATTTCTGTGCCTGTCATCTGGCAAGCGAACCGGGGGAGGCGGTCCGATGAAGAAAGAACCCATCCCGCTGACCCGCCAGCTGGCGCCGCTGATCATTTTCATCGTGCTGATCATCATTCTGACTTTAATCATTCGGGGCAGCCGTCTGCCGGAAAGTCCGGAAGCGGCCGAACCGGGACACGATCTGGAAATGAAATTGAGTCCGTTCAGCTATCAGCCGCCTCCGTCCGGCAATGCCGCGCAGGCGGTTCCGCTGCAGCTGCCCGATCCCGATTCGGTGGTTTCCGCGGCGACCCGCGATGCCTCCAACGGCCAGTATGCGCGTTCGGAAGATCAGCTTCGGACCGCGCTCGTATTCTATCCCGGCGACCGCCGGATTCTTTCCCTGCTCGGAACGGTTCTGTATCTGCAGAAGAAATATGCGGCGGCCGAAGGGGTGTTCCGGCATTTGACCGCGCTGAATCCGGACGATACGGAAGCCTACACCAACCTCGGCGCCGTGCTGGCCGGACAGCGCCGCTACCGCGAGGCCATCGACAGCGCACGGAAAGTCTATCTGAAGGAACCGGATTCCCCGATTGCCGCCTTGAATCTGTCCAGCGTCTATTCGCTGAACGGCGACACCGGCGAGGCTCTGGAATATTTCCGGAAAGCCTACGAGAAACTCGGCGAGAACATTCTGCCGCTTTCCTACAGTTCCAATTTCGACAATATCCGGCGGGAAAAAGTCTTCCAGGAGATCGTCCGGGAGGCCCGGAGCAAACACCGCGCCGCCGTTCCGGCTTCAACTCCAGCTCCATCCGGAGGGAAGACTGCCCCATGAGCCGCATCAATCTGCTGCCCGAACGCATTTACAACAAGATCGCCGCAGGGGAGGTGGTCGAGCGGCCCGCTTCCGTGCTGAAGGAGCTGCTGGAGAATTCGCTCGACGCCCATGCCACGCGGATTTCCGTCCGGGTCCAGAAAGCCGGGTCCGATCTCATCGCCGTGACGGATAACGGCGACGGCATGGACCCCGACGACGCGCTGCTGTGTTTCGAGGCGCATGCCACCAGCAAGATCAAAGAGGAAACCGATCTTTTCGCCATTACCACCATGGGATTCCGCGGCGAGGCGCTGCCGAGTATTGCATCGGTTTCCAAAATTACGCTCCGCACCCGCCGCGCCGAATTGCCCGAGGGGTGCGAGGTGGTGATCCACGGCGGCAAGATGATTTCCGACCGTCCCGCCGGGTGTGCGCCCGGCACCGAGATCATCGTCCGCGATCTCTTTTTCAATACGCCCGCCCGCAAGAAATTTCTCCGCAGCGCGGGAACCGAGGAACACCATATCGCGGAAATGATGACCAGTCTCGCGCTGGCGCATCCGGAGATCGCTTTCGAACTGAAGATCGACAACCGTCTTTTCTTTTCCAGTCCCGGTGCGACCGATCTCATGCCCCGTATCCGCGAACTTTTCGGGCGGGATTATGCCGACGCCATGCTCCCGCTTTCCGGCGGACTGAACGGCATCGAAGTCACGGGTTACATCGCCGGACGGTCTTTTACGCGGACCACGCGGTCCGAACAGAGGCTGTTCGTCAACGGCCGGCCGGTGGAGTCGCAGGGAATCTATCGCGCGATCCGCGACGGCTGCGGACCGGTTCTTGACCGAGGGCGCTATCAGCCCTGCATTCTGTTCATCCGCATGGACCCCGCCCTGGTGGACGTCAATGTGCATCCGGCCAAACGCGAAGTCCGCTTTTCCCGGGAGTTCGAAGTCGCCGCCGCGGTCAGGAATGCGGTCGCCAAAGCCATGCGGGAAGATGGGGTTGCCGCCGCCGCGGCGGAGGTTGTTTATGTGCCCGATCCGGGGGCGGTCTCCATTCCGGTTCCTCCGGTTCCGGAACCGGCGCGGACCGAACTCCTGCCGCCCGAATCATTCGCGGAAGAGAAAAATACTCCGCCCGTTTCCGGTCCGGCTGCGGAAGAGGATTTGTCCGACCTGAGCGAACTGGACCGGATTCTGAAAAAATCCTTTCTGGATTATACGCCGCAGAGTCAGCAGACCGTGCTCCGGAAAGCTTCCGAACTGCCGGGCTTTTCCAGCGAAGAGGAACCGCCGCCGAAACCCGTCGATCCGCCATCCTCGCCGACGGGCGGGGACGAACCGGCGAAGACCTCCGGCGGCTCGCTGGGACTGCGCGTCATCGGAATACTGAACAACACCTACATCATTGCGGAGAAACCGGACGGTCTGATCCTGATCGACCAGCATGCCGCGCACGAACGAGTGCTGTTCGAGCGGATTCTCAAGGGGGTGGACGGTTCCCTTTCCCAGCGGCTGCTGATTCCGGTCACGCTGGAACTTTCGCGTTCGGAAACGATGTTTGTGCGCCGCCATGCCGATCTGCTGGAAAAGATCGGATTCGAGGCCGAACCGTTCGGGACGAACACGATCAAGCTCAGTGCGATTCCGGCGGCGCTCAGTCAGGACAGTTCCGGGGCGATGTTCAAGGACATGCTGGGGCGTCTGGTCGAAAGCGGCGCTCCCGGCGAACGGGTCGATTATGAACAGGTCGCCATGTGTGCCTGCAAAGCGGCGGTCAAGGCGAATGATGCTCTGACCATGGAAGAAGCTCTGGCATTGCTGCGGCAGCTGTCGTATTGCGATCTGCCGTTTGCCTGTCCGCACGGACGGCCTACGATCCTGAATATTTCCATGAAGGAGATCGAACGGCGGTTCGGGCGCCGGTGACGGCGGTTATTGATTGCCGCCGTAGGGATACGGCAGGGAGAGCCGGGTGTCGGCGGTGCCGGCCAGACACGAACCGATGGTGTAGATATACCGGAAAGAATCCCCGCTGACCGCGCCGGTGAAGAGCAGCGCGGCGGCATAGCGGAGCAGCATCGGCACCGTCCAGAAATGGAACGTGTAGGATTTGCCGTCGCAGGGAACGAAAGTCCAGTCCTGCGCAGGGATGAGCACGTTTTCCTGCATGTCCAGCAGAATGAAATCGGTTTCCGCGGACTGGGTGATCCGCAGCCGCATGCCGGATTGTTCTCCGATCAGCTGGGCGATGGCGCAGAGCATGAAATCCGCTCCCGGCGTGTGATCCAGGATGGAACCCAGACAGAAATGGTCCGGTTCCAGATCGTCCTTGTGCGAGCAGCGCAGGTCCGCTTTCCGCATGAACATTCCCAGCATTTCGAGCGTTTCCGGTCCGAATTTGCGAGCATCGGCCAGCAGTTTCCGCCATTGTCTGCGGAGCGCTTCGGGCGAATCGTTGTCGAACCACAGCAGATGCAGCTGCACCAGCCCGTCCAGCAGATTCAGTTTCCGGGTGGAGAGGCGGTCGGTAAGCACTTTTCTGCGGCGGCGGAGCAGCAGGGTGGACTGCAGCTGATGAATCCGTTTGCGCAGTCTGGGATCGGCGCTTTCCTGCAGTTTGCGCAGCACCGGTTCCAGCTGCTTTTCGTCACGACGAAGCAGTTCCGCCATGGCCAGCGAGGCGGATTGTTCGTTTTCATCATCCAGAAGACTTAACAGACTTTTGTATTCCCGATCCATCGACCCCTCAGCTTTCCTTGACAGGAAATTCCCCTTTCAGCGCATCGGAGGCGATTTTTTTGACTTCCGGCGAGAAATCCGAGCGGATGATCCAGCGGAGGAAATCGGGATTATCCACGGCGATTTTCCGCAGGGGAGTTCCCGCGTTCCGTCCGAACGCGACCACCGCTTCGTTGTCCTTCCAGCGGAAACGTCCTTCCGGGTCGATGGCGGTCATCTGATTCTGACCGCAGAAACGATGAAGTTCATCCATGTTTTCCGGGAATTTTTCCACATCTTCGGGCAGCTGTTCGCGGGTATATTGGGAATAACGGCGCATTTCGCCTTCAAAAATTTCGTAGGTCGCGAGCGTATCGGCTTCCGCACTGTGAGCGTCCTTCATTTCCTTGCCGCAGAAGAACCGGTAGGCGGCGGAAAGATTCCGCGGTTCCATCCGGCAGAAAATGTTGTAGGCGTCGACGATCCGGCGTCCGGCGATGGTGAAGGTCAGTCCGGCGCGGGCGAATTCGCGGGTCAGCATGGGGATGTCGAATTTCGAGATGTTGTATCCGCCCAGATCGCAGTCTTCGAAAAAGATATAAAGATTTTTGGAAACCTGCCGGAAAGTGGGTTCATTGGCGACGTCCGCATCGTAAATGCCGTGCACGGCGCTGGCTTCCTCGGGGATGTGCATTTGCGGATTCAGCCGGCGGGTGCGGACCTCGCGGGTGCCGTCGGGACGGATTTTCAGCACGGAGATTTCCACGATCCGGTCGCTGAGCAAATTGACTCCCGTGGTTTCCAGATCGAAGAAAACGACCGGACGGTCTTTAAATAGATTCTGCATGATGCGATTCGTTTCCTGTTCTGTCTGTGTCCCCGGACCCGGCTCACAGACCATTTTTCTTTTCAATGATTTCCTGCGCCTGCTGCAGCGAGATTTCATTCCGCCGGAAAGCGAAATCGCCTTTTTCCCAGCGGATCGCCAGCATTCCATACTGGTCAAGCAGGGAGGAGATTTCCAGGATTTCCGACAGTTCCAGCTTGTCCTGATATGTCCGGATATAATTGGCATAGAGGTCCAGCATGTCCTGCGCCAGAGCGATTTCCCCTTTGTTCAGACTGTCCTCCGCGGAAAGCCGGCGCATTTCCTTGCGGTAATGGTCGACCTTTTTGCCCATCTGCTCCTTGGCGACGTGTTTCTGAAGCACGCCTTCCCGCTGCAGCTGGATCGGCACCCAGAGGATCAGATACAGTTCCAGCGCCACGATGATGAAGAAAAAAATGATCGCGAACCAGGTCACGAAGTCTTTTTTCCTGCGGCAGGAATATTTCGATTTTATCTCTCGGGTGATCATATCGCCGGATCTCCGGATTTCAGTGAAGATGGAAAAAGGGAGTCTCCTTTTTCGCAGAAGACTCCCTGTCGAGATTATTCAGACGGCTTCAGCGAACCGCGTTCCCGCTGACCTGCACATCATTGTACCAGAGGACCAGAAGGAACGGAAGCCAGCAGCTGGTGCGTTCGGAACTCAGATCGACGATCGTGGTAGCCCGGTCACTGGCGGCTTTACGGGTCAGCATGGACACCGCATTGTCCACCCGGACAGTATCCGTGAACAGCGCGCAGCGTCCCGGCTGCTTGCTGCTGCCGGTGAACAGAGGCACATTGAACAGGTAGATACCCCAGATGTCAGCGTTCAAATGTTCCACGCAGACTGCATTGGGTTCTCCCGTGATCTTCACATTGTTGAACGTGTTGGCCACTTCGATCGACGAGCAGGCCGTCATGACCGCCGTTACCGCGGCCGCCGCAAAAACTGCCAGAATTTTTTTCATTTTTCCGATCTCCTCAAGTTTGTTGTTCCGTCTCTGATAAATTAATCCATTTTTGTCAACATGCAAGGCGTTTTTTTAAAAAATTCCGATTTATTTGCCGCGGTTCATCGCCCGCCAGGCAATATCGGTCCGGAATTGCACCCCTTCCCAATGGATTTTCCGCACTCCGGCATACGCTTTGCTCACCGCATCCGCCACCGTGGGCCCTTCCGCGGAAACCACCAGCACGCGGCCGCCGGCATTGACCGTTTTCCCGTCTTTCACCGCGGTTCCGGCATGGAATACGATGCATCCCGCCGCCTCGGCTTCCGCGATTCCCGTGATCGGTAATCCTTTTTTCGGACTGGCCGGATAGCCTTCGGACGCCATCACCACGCCGACGCACGGCATTTCGCTCCAGTTCATCTTCGCCCGGGCCAGCTCTCCCTTCGCCGTCTTGTACAACACATCGAACAGACTGCTTTTCAGTCTCGGCAGGATCGCTTCCGTTTCCGGGTCGCCGAACCGCACGTTGAATTCCAGCACTTTCGGCCCCGTTTTCGTTACCATGATCCCCGCGTAAATGATGCCGCGGTATTCGAGTTTTTCCGTCCGGATTCCGGTCAGAAAACGATCCAGCACCTGTTCCTTGACCGCGGCCATGAGCTCATCGGTCACCACCGGCGCGGGCGAATACGCACCCATGCCGCCGGTATTCGGTCCGCGGTCATGATCCAGCAGCCGTTTGTGGTCCTGCGAAGAGACCAGCGGCACAATGCTTTCGCCGTCGGTCAGGGCCAGAATCGAGGCTTCCTCGCCTTCCAGCAGTTCTTCCAGCACCACCAGACTGCCTGCGGCTCCGAACGTTCCGGAAAAACACGAACGCACCGCGTCCTCGGCCTCGCTTTGACTGGCGGCCACGATCACGCCTTTTCCCGCCGCCAGACCGTCCGCCTTCACGACCACGCCGCGTCCCGCGGCATATTCGGCGGCCACGTATTTCAGTGCGGGTTCACAACTGGAAAAACTGGCATAACGCGCAGTCGGAATACCGTATTTGACCATGAACTGTTTGGAAAAATCCTTGCTGCCTTCCAGGCGCGCACCGGCTTTGGAGGGACCGAACACCGCAATGCCCCTGGCCCGGACCGCATCGGCAACTCCCTGACACAGCGGAAGTTCCGGTCCGATCACCAGCAGGTCGATCCCGTTCTTTTCCGCGAAATCGGCCACCGCCTCATTGTCTCCGGACGGCAGTGCGACACATTCGGCGATCTGCGCGATGCCCGGATTGCCGGGCGAACAATACAGCTTCTTCACTTTCGGACTCAAACTCAGTCCGCGGCAGATTGCATGTTCCCGTCCGCCGCTGCCTAAAACCAGAACTTTCATTGCGGCACCGTTCTTTATTTTTTATCCGGGGTTTTCGCGGCGGGTTTGGCCGCGGGTTTGGCGGAAAGCGTTTTCACCGGAGCGGGCGCTGCGGCTTTGGCTTCCGGAGCCTTTTCGGCAGGTTTGGCCGGAGCCGCGGCCCTGGCTTCCTGCTTCAGCAGCAGAGAACCTTCCGGAGCCGTCGCTTTCGTCCGGTGTCCGGTCATCACGGCCAGGATCAGCGTAAGCACGAAGAACAGCGTCAGCATGACGACCGTCACTTTGGAAAGCTGACTCATGGCCTGAGCGCCGAAGACGCTTTCCCCGATTCCGCCGAATGCGGACCCGAAGCCGCCGCCTTTGGAGGGCTGAATCAGAACCAGACAGATCAGCAGCAGCGCAATAAGCACCACCGCGACATAAAGAATCGTGCTGACAACATTAAACATTTGACCATCACCTTATTGTTTACGGTTGATTGTTCCATAACTCGGACAGGTACCATAACACCTTTTCATCGTTTTTTCAAACGGAGATTCCAATCTTTTCCGGCTTTTCTCATGTTTTCGCCGGGAAATGACAGGCGCAGAAATGTTTTTCATTGCCGTCCACCGGACGCAGACACGGTTCCTCCCGGGTGCAGATCTCCTGCCGGCAGGGACAGCGTGGATGAAACCGGCAGCCCGACGGCGGATTCAGCGGCGAAGGCACGTCTCCGGTCAAAATGATCCGCTCGTGCTTCAGGTCGGGCCGCGTGGTCGGCACCGAGGAAAGCAGCGCGCGGGTGTAGGGATGGGCCGGATGCGCGCAGAGTTCGTGCGCCGGTCCGGTCTCGGTCAGCCGTCCCAGATACATGACCATGATCCGGTGACTGATATGTTCGACCACGGCCAGATCGTGCGCAATGAACAGAAAAGCGACTCCGGTTTCCCTCTGAATGTCCTGCAGCAGATTGACGATCTGCGACTGCACGCTCACGTCGAGCGCGGAAACCGGTTCGTCCGCCACAATGAAGCGCGGATTTACCGCCAATGCACGCGCAATGCCGATCCGCTGCCGCTGTCCGCCGCTGAACTGGTGCGGATAACGCCGGGCGTGTTCCGGTTTCAGTCCGACCTGACGGAGCAGTTCCCCGATCCGTTCGGCCCGGCCCGTTTCGTCCAGTTTCGTATGAAGTTTCAGCGCTTCTTCCAGCGCGTTGTAGACGCTCATGCGCGGATTCAGCGAGGCGTAGGGGTCCTGAAAGATCATCTGGAATTTGCCGCGCATGGCCCGGAGCGCGCCTCCGCGCAGTCCGACCAGATCGGTGCCGTCGAGAAAAATCTTGCCGTCCGTGGGATTTTCCAGCCGGATCAGCTGCCGCGCGAGGGTGCTTTTGCCGCATCCGCTTTCGCCGACCAGACCGAGCGTTTCGCCTTCGGCCAGTTCGAAAGAGACATCGTCCAGCGCCTTGACCGCGCGTTTGGGTCCAAACAGCGGCGAGGGCGCCGGATAGTATTTCTTCAAATGTTCCACCCGGAGCAGGGTCATCGGAAAGCTCCTTGCGGCCTGTGGCCGTGCGGTTGATTACTTGGCGTATTCCACCGCGCGCGTTTCGCGGATGACCGACACTTTGATCTGTCCGGGGTAGTTCATTTCCTTTTCGATCCGGGTGCAGATGTCGCGGCTGAGGACCTGCGCCTGCGCCTCAGTGATCTTTTCCGGCTGGACCACCACGCGGATTTCGCGTCCGGCCTGCAGCGCAAAGCAGGATTCCACGCCATCGAATTCTCCGGCGATGGTTTCGAGCTGTTCCAAACGCTTCAGGTAAAGTTCGGTGGTTTCGCTGCGGGCGCCGGGCCGGGACGCGCTCAAGGCGTCGCAGGCATTGGCCAGGTAGGCATACAGAGAGGTCCCTTCGACTTCTTCATGGTGAGCGGCGACCGCGTTGACCACATCTTTGGCCTCGTTGTATTTGCGCAGTATGTCGGCGCCGATCGCGGCGTGCGTGCCTTCGACTTCATGGTCGACGGCTTTGCCGATGTCGTGGAACAGACCGATCCGGCGCGCCTTCTGGGCGTCCAGACCCATTTCCGCGGCGATCGTGCCCATGAACGCCGCCGTCTCGATGGAGTGCTTCAGCACGTTCTGCGAGAAGCTGAAGCGGAACTGCAGTCTTCCCAGCAGCGTGATCAGCGGCTTGGGCACGCCCTGCAGACCGCAGTCCAGCACGGCTTTTTCGCCGGCGTCGAACACTTCGTCGTCGATCTCCTTGCGGATTTTCTTGATGAGCTCTTCGATCCGGGTCGGATGAATCCGGCCGTCGGCGATCAGTTTTTCAAGCAGACGCCGGGCAACTTCCTTGCGGATGGGATCGAAGCAGGAGATCACCACCGCTTCCGGGGTGTCGTCGATCAGAATATTGACTCCGGTGGCGGCTTCGAGCGCGCGGATGTTGCGTCCTTCGCGGCCGATGATGCGGCCTTTCATTTCATCGCTGGGCAGCGGAATGGTGGCGGTGGTGCGTTCGTAGGTGCAGTCGCCGGCATACCGCTGAATGGCCAGCATGAGCAGCCGCTGGGATTCGCGTTCGGCTTTCTGCTTGGATTCTTCCACGATATTCCGGATGAGGATGCCGCATTCGTTTTCGACTTCGCCTTTGAGTTTTTCCAGCAGCATGGACGTGGCGGTCTCGCGGTCGAGACCCGAAATGCGCTGGAGTTCGTCGATCTGCCGGGAGAGTCCCTTTTTGAGTTCCTCCTCCTTGCCGGCGAGCCGTTCGCGCAGCTGGTCGATCTCATGCTCCTTGCGTTCGACGTTCCGCACCTTGGCGTCGAGTGAATCGGATTTGCGGTCGAAGTTTTCCTCCTTCTGAGCCAGTCTCCGTTCGGAGGACTGAATTTCGCGGCGGCGTTCCTTCATCTCGTTTTCGAATTCTTCTTTGATCTTGAGCACGTCGCTTTTCGCGGTGACGCGCGCCTCGCGCAGGATTCTTTCGGCTTCCCGCTGGGCGTCGTTTTTCATTTTCGCGGCGGCGCTGACGGTTTTCGAACCGACCGCGCGGACCACGAAATAATGAACGATCATACCGGCGATCAGACCCGCAATCAGGGCTCCGATCACGCAAATTACAGTCATCATCAAAGACATAACCATTTCTCCTTTATTTTTTGCTGCATTGTTTTCCGCGGCGGTACAGAGCGGATTCCGTCACCACCAGCGACAATGGCCGGTCGTGCGGTTCCATCGGCAGAGCCGCGGTCTTCTGACAATCATAAAAAATCCCGGCGGCAGTTCCGCGGGTGCGGGCGAGGAAACGGTCGTAAATTCCTTTTCCCCGGCCCAGGCGTCCGCATCGGTCGTCGAACGCCACTCCCGGGATCAGCCACAAGGCCTGTTCCAGCATGGAATCCGGCACGGCGGACGCATCGTGCGGCGGTTCGGGCATTTTCCATTTGCCTTCGACCAGCGTGAACGCGGAGTCCGCAACGGCCATTTCATACGTGGAATCGTTTTCGCGCCAGCGCGGAAAGCAGATTGTCTTGCCTTCTTCGCGGGCCCGGCGGAGCAACGGGATCAGGTCCGGCTCCGTTCCGTCGCTGGCATAGGCAGCGACCACCGAAGCGCCGCGGTATTCCTCCAGCGCTTCCAGTCTGTTGCGAATGGACATATCGGCACTGCGGCGGTACTCCGGCGACAGCGATTTCCTCGCCTGCAGCTTTTCCCGTCTCAGTTGCTGTTTTTCAGTTGGTGTCGAACATGTCATTGCTGAGTTTTCTGTTCCCTGATCGAACAGCGGGCGGGATTCTCCTCCGACGAGAACACGGTCGCGGCAAACAGCTTGTTCCCGGTCCCGGACGAACGCTTCATGTGCGCTTCGGCCGCGGGTCTCCATGCCGTTTCACGGCTGCTGTTTTTCATCGTGCGAAAATCCTCCGCCGTCATGCGAATCGGTCGATTCCCGGTCGGAGATTTTTCTGCGGACGTTCAATTCATAAAGAAAACAGGTTTCCCCGTTCCGGTTTCAGATACTGATCCCCGAAATAAGGCATATCCATCTTGTTTACAAATATCTTCATAAACCGCAAAAACATCCCGTCCGGCATATCTGCCGGGTTCGCCAATTTGTTTGACGTTGTTATATGTGAATCCTTCCGATGTCTAAAGACATCATCCGGCCGTTAGTGGTAAGATACCCTGTCCGGAGAAAAAATAAAGTTTTTTTTCAATAAAAAATGCAAAATTCTTGAAAAATTTTGTCTTTTTAGTCGAAATCGGCGGGGAAACGCTTTTTTCTGCCGCGTTTTTCATCGCATAACGTTTCATCGGCTGCCGGACCGCGACACCAGCCAGACGCGGTTTCCCGTGACGGAGATCGCGGTCCGGTGTCCGCCCGCTGGCTTACCGGCGGAATCCCGAACTCGGAACCGGATATGATTGAACCAGGTTTTCAGCGATTCCGCGGTGCGAAAATCGGCAAAATCGGAACGGAACATTTGAAAAATCAATGATGAAAACATATATTGGAACGGTTTTCAGGAAACGGGTTTGAATTTCTCATTTTTTTTCGCCGCCGGAGGAGGCGTCCCATGAGCATACAGAAATTTCCGATCAGCCGGAGCAGGGAATTTTATCAGGCGTGGCCCGACGTCGTTCTGACCGACCCCGGGACGCTGCTTTGCGTCTTTTCCGAATGCACGCACCACCTCAAACGCGACTACACCCGGATCATGCTGACGGAATCTTCCGACCGCGGGCGCACCTGGTCCGAACCGCGGCCGCTGACCGAAGGGACTCGCGGCATGCCGTACTATTACAACTGTGCTCGCATCAACAAGCTGCCCGGCGGAAGACTGGTCATCACGGTCGACCGGCTCCCGCTCGAAGGCGAGGGACGGGATGCCCGGTCGGTGGTCTGTCTGTATTTTTCCGACGATCACGGGAAGACCTGGTCGGACCGGGTGGAAAGTCCGCTGCGCGGGATCGTGCCGGACAAACTCACGGTCGTCGACCGGAACCGCTGGGTGCTCGCCGCTCACCGGAAGACCGATGGAAAACTGACCGAATATCTCCGGTATTCCGACGACGAGGGGGAAACCTGGAGCGACGAGGTAGTGGTCGCGCATGATTCCCGCTACAATCTTTGCGAAGGCTCGCTGCTCCACGCGGGCGGCGGCGAACTGGTCATGTTCCTGCGGGAAAATTCCGGTGTCGGACTCCCCTGCCTGAAAGTCGTTTCGCACGACAACGGCGAACACTGGTCGCAGATCTGGCAGTTCCCAATCCCCGGCTGTCACCGTCCGACCGCCGGTTTCCTGCAGTCGGGCAATCTGCTCGTTACCTGCCGTCTGATGCACGGGAGCACCGGCGGTTTCGGGAAATGCACGCAGAATCTGCTGGCGGCCCTTTCCGACCGGGAATCCGCGCTGCTGGAATCCGACCGCGGCGCCTGGACCCGTATCCTGCCGCTGGATTACGACCGGTCCGAGGTGGCGGATACCGGTTATTCCGGTTGGGTCCAGTTCGACGACGGCGAGATTTATGTGGTGAATTACATCGTGGACGACTGGCGCGACAAAGCACAGATCCGCGGCTATTCGCTGCGGATGAGCGATTTCATCCTGGAATGAGCGAAACGTCCGGCCGGTCAGCCGGAACGTTTCTCCCGGTCATTCGGCGGCGTGTTTCAGTTTTTCGATCAGTTCGCCGACCCGGTTCCGCCGGACAAGGTAATCGGGGGCTGAAATCTTATTGCCGAAGGCGAATCTGTCGTTCAGGACGGCCTCGGCCTGTTTCACCAGTTCGGGAGCGCGTTTGGCCGCTTTCGCTTTCCGGACTTCCTCGCGGAGAATGCAGAGGTAATCGAAATCGTTGGAGGCGTCGGACATGATCTTGAAGCGCACGCCGGGGCGGAGTCCCTCCGGAGCCGGATAGAAGAATACGCCGGTCAGGTTGGTTCCGCTGCGGAACGGCTGCACGTAGGGGCTGCTGGTCCAGGAGGCGACGCTCCAGAGCAGACACCCTTTCATGCCTTCGGCGAACGAGCGCCAGATCTCCGCGCGGCCGAGCACCGGATCGTCTTCCAGCGGGAAGAGCGGCGTATTGGTGATCCAGATTTCATCCTTGCCCAGCCGGTCGGCGAACAGCTGTTCGTTTTCCTTCAGGTTGGCGCGGCACCAGATGTCGATGCTGCCGTACAGCGGTTTGACCGGGCCGCCGTAGAATACCACGAGGATGGGGATTTTGGATTCCTTGTGCCAGTTTTCGCACCACTGGCGGACCTTCGGAATCTGATCGGCGTGAATTTCGTCGAAGGCATAGACGTAGCTCTGCTTGGTGACGCCGTATTTGTCATGGATTTTTTCCAGTTCGGCGCGGCGTTTTTTGCTGATGACTGACGTGCTCGGAATGAAGAAGGTGTTGGCTCCGGCCTCGATATGCCGGACCAGCGCCGCTTCATACTTTTTCAGGTCGCCTGAGGCGGGCGTATTGAGTCCGCGCGGAGACATCCGGTGCGAGAGCAGCAGTTCCGCCAGCTGGTCCTGCAGGTCCTGCTTCGTTCCCTTGAAGCCGTAGCGCTTCGCCATTGCCGGATAGTCTCCGAAGAAACGTCCGGCTTCCAGTCGCAGATTCGGCGTTTTCGGCAGTTCGAAATCGAACACGCGCAGCCGGAGGGGCAATTCCGCCGCGGCGCGTTTTCCGTGCAGCAGCCGGACCTTGCCGGAATAAACTCCGGCTTTCAGTTCGCGGGGAACTTGGACTTCGAGCCAGACCGTGCGGGTCTGTCCGGGCTTGACCGAGAACGAGCGGGCGGGGGTCGAGCACTTCCGGCCAGCGTCCGACGGTTTTCTTGCCCAGCGTGGGCTGTGTAGTGGTGATGTATTCCAGCACGTTCCAGCGCAGATTTTCCGCGGGGATGCCGTTCACCGAAAATTCCAGCGAAAAATCTTTCAGCTCGGTTTTTCCGGTGTTGCGCACGGCCAGCTGGAAATATTCCCGTTCGGCGCGGGCGGCGTTGAGTGTGAACGGAGCGGTTTTCGCTTTGGCGGACTTTGATTTGGCCGGAGCAGCCGGATAATCCTGTTCCAGCACGCGCGTCAGACTGTCCGCGGGCCAGACCTGCAGTCCGGGCAGCGCGGATTTGAGCGGCACGGCGGCGACGGCGCGAGGTTTCATGGTCTGGAACGCGGCCACGGTCCGCGGCCACGGTTTCAGATTCGGGGCCATCTGTTCCGGACGGCGCGGCGCCTGGATCGCTTTCAGGGTGGAGGTCATTTTCACGCCTTTGCCGGTGTATTCCTCCGACTTCATCAGGTCGCGTCCGTTTTCCAGCACTTTGAGCTCGAAATCATCGCCGGGCGCATCGGGGAAGGCGAGCGTGACCGTCTGGCAGGCGGCGATGGAAGTCTTGAGGCTGCCGACCTTTTTCCCGGCGGCCGTCAGCAAAATCACCTCCGCCTGGTCAACCTGACGGGGCGAGGTGATCTGCAGTTCGAGTCCGCCGTCTTTCCGTTTCAGATCGGCGGCGATGTCGGGACTGGCGAACCGGACGTCCGGCAGTACGCCTGCGGAAGCGAGCAGATAGCGTCCGCTCCAGCTTTCGCCGGGTTTGAGTGCGACGTTGCGGAAGATCAGTTCCAGCGTGTGGAGATATTTGAAATGGACCGTGTAAAACTGGAACACTTCGTTGTAATCGAAGATGCCGAGCACGATATTTTTGCCCGGTTCAGGCTGTTTGGGCACGCGGGCGAACCAGTTGCGTGCGGGATTCACGAAACAGTCCGCGCCCGAGGCGAGCTTACGGAACGCGCCGCATTCGAGCATGATCGAAGTGTCGGTATCCAGACCTTTCGCGCCGAACTGGATTTCAGGCGGGCGATAGCCGCTGGCGATGTTCTGAATCCACGGCGTCAGGGTTTTGGTTTCTTTGGACCGGTTGGTGATTTTCCAGACTACGGATACGGAGGCGGAATCCGGTTTCATCGTGTAGATCTGCTCGGATTCGAGCCCCTGGAAACGGCCGGATTTGATCGGATTGACGCACGAGACCACGATTCCCTGCGAATCGTTTTTCACAATCCGGACATCGGCTTTCCCGTTGAGTTCCTTGCTTTCGGCCGCATTCATTTCCGCGATGCGCGTCCGGCAGAAGAAACTGCGGCTGAGCGGATTGGAAAACACTTCGTCGTGTCCGGTGGAAGCCGGGATGAAATTGCGGATCGCGCCGCCGCGGTCCTTGTCGATCGTCACGGTCAGCAGGGGATTTTTGAGCTCGATCCGGGGACCGCAGAACTTGTCTGCGGGCAGTTCGTTCGTTGTCACTTGAACGGAGCTGCAGCCCGTCAGTATCATTGCCGCAGACATCATGAGCCAGCTTTGTTTCTTCATTTGCATTCCTCAATGATTCGAATGGTTTTTGCCCGGATGGAGTCGAAATAATCCACCGGCAGGTTCCCGGGGTATGCCGCCTTGATCGCGACGAGCTCCTTCATACGTTTGCCCGTATCTGCGCGGCCGTATTTCGCCACGAGCCGGCGCGCGGCCAGTTCGAGGTAGCGGTAATCGTCGATGCCCGTGCGGATCGCTTCCCAGCCGATGGCGCTGTAACGCAGTCCGGTCTCTTTTTCGAAGAATGGATAGGTCACGTAGTAGCACTTGGTCGGGGTGACGTTCGGTTTCTTCATGTCGCCCCACCAGAACGCGAATCCGAGCAGGACTTTCAGTCTGGAATAGCGCGAACGCACGCCGTAGGCGAAACGGTTGGACGCGCCGGGATACGAGGTCATGCCGTCGTATTCGGCGTGGAACCTGCCGCGGAGGTCCTTCATGGTCTTCGAGCTGACCAGCACGCCTTTGAGCACCTGGTCGTCCGGCTTGCCGATGACTTGGAACGGATGGGTCACGGTCATGTCGCGGCCGGGGCGGTAGCCGAGCGTGTCGAAGTAATAGGCGGCGGACGAAAGTTCCGTCACGGTGGACCACAATCTTGAGTTCGGAACGGTCACGGCGATTTTGGTCAGTATCTGCGTCTTTTTCCAGACGTTTTTCTGGAAATTGGCCTCGTCATAGAGCGAGAGCCAAGTGTCCAGCTTTTTCTGATCGGCATGGTTGAAAAAGAGCACGATGAATTCCTTGAACCGACGCTGGAATTCTTTGCCTTCGACATCTTCGCCGGTCAGTTTTTTGATGTTGCTCAGGATCGGTTCCGAGGTGCCGAACAGCAGTTTGCGGCGGTTGATCCCGCGGTCCTGAAAATATTTGAGCCGGGCATCGAATCGGGTGAAATCCGCCACAAGTTTGTCGTCGACGATCTTCAGCGGGATCGGCGCCGCCCAGGGAGACATCATGGTCTGCGTGAGGCCGTATTCCCGGAGATCCTCATGGATTTTCTGCCGGTCGGAACCGCTTGCCATGATATACATGCCGTTTTCGACCGGCAGGGTCTCGTGATCGGGCAGTTCGAAATCCAGCACGCGGACTTTCACCGGCAGACCGGCAAACTGGTAAGTGCCGCTTTTTTCACTGCGGAATTTGAGCAGGAAAGTCGTAGTTCCCTTCGGCAGTTTGACCGTGGCGCCTTTTTTCAGCGGGGTCAGCAGTTCCGGCACATAAGGTTTGCCGATGTTCGGAATCCGGTGCTCTTCCGCCTGTTTGAGCTTGGCCGGAATGAGCGTATTGTCCAGACGGTAAAGCTGAACATCGTCCGGCAGTTTCAGTTCGGCCGGCGCGAATGCGTGAAAACTGACCGCGGCCAGTCCGGTCTCCCCTTTTGCGATGGTCAGGACCGGATTCTGCCGGATTTCCGTCAGGGCGGGGAAGCTCCACGGATAGACGGCCTGAAGCCAGTCGCGCCGGAAAGTGAGCACATCGTCAAATCCGACGGCCTCGACCCCGGCGATTTCCACCGAATAGGCTTTCAGATAATCCGGCAGCACCGCTTTCAAGGTCAGCACGTTGCCTTTCGCCTTCAACCCATTCAGCGGAAAGGCGAACGAATAGAAGACGTTGTTGAGTTCCGTCCGGTTGACGTGATTCAAACTGCGGGTATTGCTGTAGATTTCGCGGCTCGGGGCGTTGAACGCGATCCAGTCGGAATCGGCCTTGACAAACCAGAGTCCGGCGGCATTGCGCACCGGCACGGCGGTTTCCGGCATGACCTGCGGATCGACCAGCTGCTCCGCCTTGTTCAGCGGAGCACCGAGCGGCTGTCCGTTGAGCTTCAGTTCGAGCGCGTGGACGCCCCAGGCTTCCTGCGGGGCGGCGAGTTTAATCCGGGCGCGGAGAAACAGCACCGGATTTTTGCCTTTGGGCGCATCGAACCGACAGACGCCGGATTGTCCGTTTTTCAGGAGGAAATCCTTTCCCGGCGCGCAAACGGTCAGCAGAAGGGCCGCGGTCAGCAGTAGATGCTTCATTTGTCATAAACCTCGATTTCGGAAACGTTGATCCAGGTTTTTGCGGTGTAGACCTTGATCTGCAGGAAGCGGCAGTCTTTCCATTCGCCCTTGAGCGCAGCGGTCAGGACATATCCCTTTTTGGTCCATTCGGAGCTGGCGCCGAGAGCCTTGCAGTTGAGGTTGTCGGGCCCGCCGGCCACCTCGATTTTCGCCGGATGGTACATTTCGTTGTTTTCCACCGTCATGACCCGGATTTCCGATACGCTGCGGGGTTTGCCCAGATCGACTTCGATGGTGACGAAGCAGAGCTCCTGCGGGGTCCGGTGGTAATTGTAAACGACGGCCCGCTGAAAGGTTTTGCCGTCGGCGAGCAGCCCCTTGCGTTTGTTGGTCGCCCGGTCCAGATCGGGATCGATGGTGGGGCCGAGCGTTTTGGATTTCAGCAGGTCCTGATACCAGCGGCCGGGGAAGACCTTGTAGGAGACTTCCGGATTTTTCATCAGATTTTCCGCTCCGGAGAGGAGTGCGGCGATCGAGAGCATTCCTGCGATGACAATGGTTTTGTTCATGGTGGACCTTCCTTTTTCTGGTTCAGTATTGAGTTTTGTAAAACTGGTCGGGATCGTTGGCGGCGTCCGCGTTGAGCGGATATTTTTCATGCCGGATGTAGTTGACATGGCCGTCGATGTAAACCACGCCGCAGCTGCGCTTGTGCCGGAAAGCGGTGTATTCGTTGCGCTTCCACTGGGTGGTGGCATAGCCGCGGTTGCTGGTGCCTGCGCCGTAATTCGGATGCAGCCAGTCGTCATATCCGAGTTCGGAGAGCAGCATCCGGCCCGACGGATTTCTGATCCGGTCGCGTTTTTCGGTCGTCCGCTCGGTCGGCCAGCCGGGCGCGGTCAGATAATAATTGAATCCGTAACTGAAGTTTTCCGAGGTCTTGATCGCCACCAGTCCGCGGCGGGTGCCGTCCGGACAGATCAGCATCATCGGCACGCCGTATTGCGGGTTCGGTTTGCCCGAGATATATTCTCCCATGCAGCCGGAAACGTAGGTGGACGCATAATTGAACAGCCAGTTGTTGCCGCTGGCCTTGGCATGACAGTACCATGCCTTGTTGTTGTCCGCATAGGCGTTGCCGGCCTGTCCCATCTGACGCAGATTGTTGGTGCATGTCACCGTGCGGGCGCTTTTCTTGGCCGCGTTCAGCGCGGGCAGCAGCATTCCCGCCAGAATCGCGATGATCGCAATGACCACCAGGAGTTCGATCAAGGTAAAAACTGCGGTCCGCTGCGGGATTTCTCTGATCGGTTTCATATCGTAACCTCCGAAAAATGAAGTTAAAGGGTTTTTACGGTTTCGCCGGGAACGAAAACCGGGTTCAGCCGGACCGTTTTTTCCCGGATCGGATTCGGATCGTTCATGAGTTCCAGCAGCATCCGGATGCTTTCCTGCCAGGCATCCCGGATCCGCAGCTGAAAACAGGTGAAACGGGTCCGGCACTCGTAGGTCGGATATTTGTTTTTCCGGAAACTGCAGACGATGCTGACGTCTTCGGGTATTTTCAGCCCGAGTTTTTCCAGTGACAAGGCGGTGACCATCGCGCGCCAGTTGTCGTAGCACACCAGCGCGGTCGGCGGTTCCGCCGAGGAGAAGACCCTCCGGAGCCGGTCGCTGTAATCGCGCGGCTGGTAAACGGATTCATTGCCGAGTTCGCCGTTGACGGTCGGCCGCATCCAGCAGATTTCCCATTCGTGGCGGACCGGCAGTTTCAGTTCGAACATTGCCGCGCGGCAGCCTTTGAGCAGTTCTCTGGAATCCCACGTGTCGGATTCATCCGAAAGAAAGCCGATCCGCCGGTGTCCGTGCTGATAAAGATGCCGCACCGCCATTTCTCCGGCCGCATATTTGCCGGTGTCGATCCAGCAGCAGTTCAATTCCGGGTGGATGAAGTCGATTCCGATACACGGGGTGTCCCGCAGGAAGCGGTCGTAAAAACCCTCCGGCAGTTCGCCCTCGAAAATGACGCCGTCGGCCTGCCGGTTCCGACGCCGGTCCGGCAGTTCGCCGTCCGGTCCGATGTGTTCCATCTGAAAATCGCAGCCGTTCCGCCGGAGTTCCGCGTGCAGATCGTTGAAATAGGAAACCGTGTTGTTTTGAAAAGTCACGCCCGAATACGGCGGGAAAGTCAGATATCGCACGAGCTTGTTTTTCCGGAGCCCGCGGGTTTTGCGTTTCCGCTGAAACCGCGGGACCACATAGGTGCCGCTGCCTCGGACCCGTTTGAGCAGACCTTCCTCCACCAGACGGCCGATGGCGCGTCGGACGGTATTGCGGCAGATGCCGTATTTTTCCGCCAGCGCGTTTTCCGACCAGATCGCCTTGTTTTCCGGCAGGATTCCGGAGACGATCTGACGGCGCAGTTCATCTTCCAGCTGCGTGTAAACATAAATCGCTTCCGTGGCCATCTTCTCTTCCTTCCGTCTTACCGGATAAATATACGGAACAACCATGCAAAAGTCAACTGTTTCCCCCTTGTTTTCAATGACAAAGTTGTGCAGAGTTGTTCTGTTTTTCCGGCAGGTGTTTTTCAGTCGGTTTTTCCGCTGGTGCAGACCCGGAGAATGCGTTTCGCCGCATCCGGATCGGGCATGGCGAGCCGGACCGCTTCCGGGTGCTGGGTGCGGAACCAGGTGTTCTGACGCCGGGCGAACTGCCAGGTCGCGGTGGCGATCCGTTCCGGCAGTTCCCGGCGGGAGAGACGCCCCGCCAGAAAGTCGGCGATCTGCCGGTAACCCAGCACCTGCCACGCGGTCGGAGCTTGATGCAGACCGTCCTGCAGGAAACGTTCCGCTTCCTCGATCCAGCCGTTTTCCAGCATTTCCTGACAGCGCCGGGCGATCCGCCGTTTGAGTTCCGCATTGTCCCAGACCAGCACGAAGGATACCGCGTCGGACCGCGGCGGAGTCCGTTTCCAGCGTTCCTGCAGACGCACCATCGGCTGACCGGAAAGCAGAAAGACCTCCCGCGCCCGCAGGAGTTTCCGCCGGTTGGAGCCGAACCGCTGCCAGTCTTCGGGGTCCTCGGCGGCCATGAGCGTGCACAATTCCGCGTAATGTTCGTCATTGTCATATTTCCGGTCGAGTTCCGAACGCAGCGCGCTGTCCGCGGGCATCGGGTCCAGTCCGTAGAGCAGCGCCCGCAGATAGAGACCCGTGCCGCCGGCGACCACCGGAAGTTTTCCCGCGGAACGGATTTCCCCGATGCAGCGTTCCGCTTCGGAAACAAACCGGAAGACGTCGTACTTTTCCGTGATGTCCGCAACATCGATCAGGTGATGCCGGATGCTCCGCCGTTCTTCGCGGGAAGGTTTGGCCGTGCCGATGTCCAGACCCCGGTAGACCTGCATGGAATCGGCGGAAACGATTTCTCCATCCGCGCGTTCAGCGATTTCCAGCGCCAGTGCGGTTTTCCCCGAAGCGGTCGGTCCCATGATGACCGGAAACCGGCGCGCATCAGGATTTGTAGCGGACATAAGAAAGTGAATCCGGATCGTCTTTTTTCCGTTCCGGTCGGAACAGAGTCGAGAGGATGTAGATGAAGACGCCGATGCAGATGCAGGAGTCTGCCACGTTGAAGGACGGCCAGACGTAGCGGCCGATGTAGAATTGCAGGAAATCCACCACTGCGCCCCGGCAGATCCGGTCGATGGAGTTGCCCAGAATGCCGGACATTACCAGAAAAATCGCATAATACCGTTCGGTCCACCCGTCCGTAAGCGTCTGCAGATACCAGATCGCGGCGAGAAAGACCGCACCGGAAATGGTCAGCAGCAGCCAGAAGCGGCCGGCGAGAATCCCCCACGCCGCTCCGGTGTTGGTCACGTAAGTCAGATTGAAGAATCCCGGGATCACCGTCAGGTGCGATGCGAAAGGAATATCACGCACCACCCAGTATTTGGTCAGCTGGTCCAAGATGAGGAAAAGCACCCCGACCAGCAGCGCCAGACGGAAAATCCTGCGTTCCGGCGGCGGAACGATTCGGTTCAATGGCTGGTTCACCGGTCAGTCTCCCCTCAGCGTCTGTGATAGAACGTCTCGTCCTGTTCTTCGCGTTTGGATTTGCACTTGGTGCAGTATTTCGCGTAGGGCTTGGCTTCGAGGCGCTTCCGGGGGATGGCCTCGCCGCAGTCCAGACAGATCCCGTATTCGGAATCTTCCAGCCGCTGCAGGGCCTCGTCGATCATTTCCAGCACGTCGACGCCGTCGGACAGCAGACCCAGTTGGAAGTCGCGGCGGTAGTTGTCGGTGCCCAGATCGGCCATGTGAGTCGCCATGCCGGCGCGTTCTCCTGCGGCGTCTTTCCGGGTCAGCGCATCGTCCGAATGATACCGCACCTGATCGCCGAATGCGGCCCGGGCCCGCAGCAGCAGTTCGCGGAAATATTTTTTGTCCGCCTTGGAGAGACGCAGCTTTTTCAGGATTTCATCCTTGCGGACGCGGGTGATGGTTTTTTTGACCGGCGCTTTCGCGGCGGGAGCTTTGACGGCTTTGGGAGCCGGCTTGGCCGCGGGCTTCACTGCGGTTTTTTTTGCCGGCGCCTTGACGGCTTTTGGAGCAGCTTTGGCCGGAGTTTTTTTCGCGGGCGCCTTGACGGCTTTGGGAGCCGGCTTGGCCGGAGCTTTCACCGATTTGACGGCCTTGGGAGCCGGCTTGGCCGCGGGCTTCACTGCGGTTTTTTTTGCCGGCGCCTTCGCGGCGGGAGCCTTGACGGCTTTGGAAGCAGGTTTGGCCGGAGCTTTCACCGATTTGACGGCTTTTGGAGCGGGTTTTGCCGCAGTTTTTTTCGCGGGAGCTTTGACGGCTTTAGCGGTTTTCTTTTCTGCTTTTTTGACCATATTCCTGTCCTCCATATGTTGAAATCAGTTTTCCTGTCCAATCGGAGTAATATAACATTCCGGACAAATAAAATCAAGTATGAAATGTATCAAAACAGGAAAAAGCGGACCGCCGGCAGAGAGCCGCCGGCAGTTTTCCGCTTCGATGTTTCCGGTTTATAAATTATAGTCCGGGCGATTCCCTTTACAATACGATGATTGTTCTTCGTTTTCAAATGCTTTATATCAAATATATTTACGACGGAGAAAGATAACTGTTACCTATCTACTTCCCGGAAGCGTTTTCGAATCGGCGGAGAAAAACCGCCGCGGGGTTTGACAAACCGCCGCTCCGTGGTATATTGCATAGTCATAGTGAATTGCAAAAGGAGTCCGTCATGACAGCATGGTTTTCCCGACAGAATATTTTTCAGCTGACTTTCGGTTCGATCGCACTGGTATATCTGATCCTGTTTTTCAGTCTGCCGCCGGATTCGATCTGGATCAGCGACGAGGGCAACCGCATCATGTCCGTTCAGGCGTATGCGCTGACTGGGGACAAGGCGCTGCCCGATCCGCTGGCGGGGATCGACCGTATTCCGCCGGGAATCCGGGCGTATCCGAAACCGTATTTCATTCAGGAGAACGGACAATGGCGTTCGGCGTATCAGCTGTTTTTTCCGAGGCTGGCGGCGTGGATTTATTCCGCTTTCGGCCGGAGCGGGGTCTGGTTCATCGCGGCGGCGGGCGGACTTGCAACCGTGCTGGGGGCGGGTCTGATCGCGCGGAAACTCCTGAAAGACGACCGGGCGGCGAGTCTGGTGATGGCGCTGTGTGCATTCGCTTCGCCGGTCTGTTTCTATTCGGGCACGATGCTCGAAACCACGTGCGCCTCGGCCTTCGCGGTGTTCTCCGTTTTCCTGCTGCTGGATTCTCAGGATGAGAAACACTGGAAGGGCCTGGCCGCGGGAGTGCTGGCGGGCATTTCGATTTTGTTCCGCGAGGAGGGATTCGTCTTTGCCGCCGGGACGGTGCTGGCGCTGCTGATCGAACGCCGGTCATGGAAACAATGGCTGGGATACGGGATCGGCGCGGCGCTGGCGGTGATCCCGCTGCTGATTTACAATTACCACGACAGCGGTTCGATCTTCGGGATGCACCATCTGGTGTATTCCCATTTGTCCGGAGCGGCGGGTTCGCCGCTGCTCAACCAGCTGAAAAATTACAGCTTCTATGTGTTCCTGCTGTGTCTGCCGTTCTGGGGACAGCTGAATCTGGCGGTGCCGTGGGTGCTGCTGGGCGGGACTGCGCTGCAGCTGGTGCCGAAAGGGCGGAACGTGGTCGAAGGGATTTATTTCAGCGTGGCGATCGTCTGCTGCGGGGCGAGTCTCTGGTGCAATCTGATGACCTCGCACGGCGGGGTGTTCATCTATCAGTCATTGCTGGATCATCTGCCGCTGTTTGCGCTGTTTCTGTTCGCATTGCCGGTGCTGCTGCGTTCCGGCCGTGCGGACTTCCGGTTTCTGACGGTGATTTCGCTGACGGCAGTTTTCCTGACCCCCGCGCTGCTGAATCACCATCAGCCGGGGATGTTCTGGGGCGGGCGTCATTTTCTGAACGCGGTGCCGCTGCTGTGCGTGCTGAGCGTCGGCCTGCTGACTTCGGCCGTTCCGCTTTCCCGGCTCGCGCGGACCGGCGGCTGGATTCTGGCCGTGCTCTCGCTGGCGGCGGGTCTGAGCGGATACGGCGTGCTGAGCGCCAAACGGAATTTTGCCGCCGAATATGTGCGGGAACTGGCGAAAGGGGAGTATCAGGTGATTCTGACCGACATGTTCTGGATGCCGGAAGAACTGGCCTGGATTCACCGGGAAAAATGCGTTCTGCTGCTGACGGAAAAAGATTCGCTGGATCAGGCGCGTCCGTTTCTGCGTTCGCTGGGAATCCGGAAGTTCCATCTGCTGCTGGGGCGGAATTTCCGCCGGATCGCCAACGAGTCGGTGCAGCGGACCATCGATGAAACGGAATTCCGTCCGGGCCGGTATTTCCGGCATCCGATGTTCGGTTTTTTTGAGTGTCAGCTGTTCGAGTGTTCCTTCAAGCAGTGACCGCGCATAAATTTTTGTTTTTTTTCCGCGGGAGCGCGGCGGAAAACTTGTAAATGACGGCAAATCAGCTATATTTCCCATCGGGCGGGGAGTGAGGTGATTTTTGCGTATGCGGTCAACAGACGGAAAAATGGGTTTCGGACGGGCGGGAACGGTGCTTCTGTTCCTGCTGCTGGTCTGCGGACTGGCCGCGGCGGAGAAGATTCCGCTGCGGGTGATGGACCTGCCCGATCCGCATTCGCTGCAGCCGGAAAACCGTGTGCAGCTGGAACTGATCCGCGAGTTCAAACGTCTGCATCCGGAGATCGAGCTTTCGGCTTTCAGCGGTATTTCCATCCGGAACGTCGGTGCGGAATCGCGTCTGATGCTGGCCATAGCCGGCGGCGCCGCGCCCGATGTGCTTCGGATCAATTTCCGGATGTCCGACACGTATATTCAGCAGAATTTCCTGTATCCGCTGGACGGTTATATTCAGGCGGACCCGCAATACAAGACGGTTCCGGGGTATCTGAAGCAGGTGCCGGAGGCGCTGCATCCGCTGCTCTGGCGGGAAGGTCCGGCGATCGGGGGATTCAAGGCGGGCCGGCATCTCTGGATGACCGGCACCCAGCCGATGATCCGCGTGCTGCACTGGCGCAAGGACGTCTTTCAGGAAGCCGGTCTGGACCCGGAACGTCCGCCGAAGACCTGGGACGAGCTGCTGAGTTTTGCCCGGCAGATTTCCGATCCGGCGCGAAACCGTTTCGGGCTGAACATGTCGGCCGGACCGCAGAGCGCGTGGGATTTCCTGCCGTATCTGTGGGGCGCGGGCGGTGACGCTGTGGTCAAGGATAAATCCGGCCGCTGGCGTGCGGCGTTCGGTTCGCGGGAGGCCGCGGTCGCGCTGGAATTTTATCTCCGGCTGGCGATGGAACGCTGGCAGGATTCGGACGGAAACGTTCAGTTCGGCTATACCACGGTCAACGGAGACGAACGCGCGGTCAGTCAGGCGTTGTCGGCGGGGAAGCTCGGCATGTACAACGCATATCTGGCCAACAAGACGATGGGCGCGGTGGACCCGTCGCTGGTCGGAGTGGCGCCGTTCCCCGAGGGGCCGGCCGGGATCAGCGCCACGGAAATCAACGCGGTTCTGTTCGGCATTTTCGCCGGAATCGAGGGCCGCGTCAATTCCGAGGGGAAATACATCCGGGCCGAACGCATCCGCGATGCCGCGTGGCAATACATCAATTTCATGAATTCCCGCACCGCCCGGGGCGTTTATGTCCGGACCATGGTCGATCTGGGCCTCGGCCGGAATCTGAGCCCCGCTTACCTCAAGGAGTTCGGCTATACCGAATACCTGAAATATTTTCCGCCCGGACTGGAGGCGACGTTCGACTATGCCATGAAGCACGGCAAGCCCGAACCTTACGGACGCAACTGCCAGATGGTCTATATCTACATGACCAAACCGATCGACGAAGCCATGCAGATGGCGCGGGACGGTCTGCTGCCGGAGGGCGATACGCCCGAGATACGTGAGGAACGCATCCGTCTGCTTCAGAAACTGCTGAAGAGCGCCGAGGACCGGACGAACGAACGGATGATCGGTCATATTTCTCCTTCGGAACTGCGGAAACGGACGACGGTGGCGGTGATCGCCGCGATCGTCATTCTGGCCGTGTTCTGCTTTGTGCTTTACAGCATTTGGAAGGCCTTTTCGCCGCGGGATTCCTTTTCCGGCCGGAGGAAGGGGTTCGGCTTTCGCCGGAACTGGCTGGGGTATATGATCATGCTCCCCGCGCTGATCAGCATCGCGCTGTGGGTCTATTACCCGATGCTTTCCGGTTCGCAGCTGTTTTTCCAGGACTACCGGGTGGTCGGCGACAGTTCGTGGGTCGGGCTCGGCAATCTGGCCGGGGTGCTTTTTTCCGATGAATGGTGGAGTTCGGTCTGGAACACTTTCCGCTACATGGCGTTCATGCTGACGATCGGCTTTCTGGCGCCGATCCTGCTGGCCGTGCTGCTGCAGGAGGTCTCGCACGGAAAGATCGTCTACCGCACGCTGTATTATCTGCCCGCCGTGATGAGCGGACTGGTGGTGATGTTCATGTGGAAACTGTTTTACCAGAGCGGTTCGGCGGGGATTCTGAATCAGCTGATCGGTTCCGTGGTGAACTTTTTCGGCGGCGATTTCACGCCGGTGGCCTGGCTGCAGGATTCCCGCTGGGCGATGCTGGCCTGCGTCGTTCCGGTGATCTGGTCCTCGGCGGGACCGGGCTGTCTGATCTATCTGGCCGCGCTGAAAGGCGTTCCGGAGGAAAACTACGAGGCGGCGGAGATCGACGGCGCCGATTTCTTCCAGAAGATCCGGCACGTGACGCTGCCTGCGCTCCGTCCGCTGATCGTCATCAATTTCGTCGGCGCGTTCATTGCGGCTTCGCAGTCCGGCGGCATGATTCTGGTGATGACCTTCGGTGCGGCGGAAACCGAGGTGGCCGAACTGCATATCTTCAAGGAAGCCTACACCAATCTGCGGTTCGGCAGCGCGATCGCGATGGCCTGGGTGCTGGGCGTGATGACCCTGCTGTTCACGATTTACAACATCAAACGACTCTCCACCATGGAGTTCAAGACTGCCGGGAAGTGACTGACTATGGCTATCATCGGAAAAGTGGAACGGAAAAACTGGCGGGTCAAGCTGCTGAACGCGGCGATCCACCTGATCCTGCTGCTCGGCGCGGCCACGATGGTCTATCCGCTGCTGCTGCTGATCTCCGGCTCCATCAAAAGCGATGTCGATTTCTACAGCTTCTCCCTTTTCCCCGAATACATGTATCGCGACAGTCTGCTTTACAAAAAATATCTGCTGACCAAATACAACGGACAGAATGTGCTGATGTTCAATCTGTTCCGTCTTCAGATCGGTTCCCTGGACCATCTGAATCCGCCGGAATATCCCTCCCGGGCGCGGTTCAGCGATTACAAACAGTTCCTGACCGCGGTCCGGCAGTCGAAGCCGCACTACTGGCGCGGCATCGGCATGGCGTATGAGAACGGCGTGGTGCCGCTGACTTTGCGCGAATACCGCGACTGGCTCGTCCGCAAATTCGGACCCGGACCGAAAGGACTGGCCGCGCTGAATGCGGCCTACCGCACCAATTACGGTTCCTGGTCCAGTGTGGCGCTGCCGTCCGAAGACTTCCTGACCCGGAGGGCCGAAACCGCTTACGACACGCCGCTGCTGCGCGACCTGCTGGCGTTCAAGAACAGTCAGATCACCGGTTTCAATACGCTCTGGACCGATATCGACGCCCCGTATGTCGCTTCGCTCCGGCTGCTGGCCGGCAACCGGCTGGACGAACTGAACCGCCGGTTCGGCACCCGCTGGAATACCTGGTCCGAGATCACACTGCCGACCGGGTACCCGGCTTCGGCTTCTCCCGCGCTGGCCGAACACTGGCGCAATTACGTCTGCGACCAGCTCAATCTGGTGTTCATCACCCTCGACCCGGCCGCCGAACCCTGCTGGCGCGATTTCCTCCGGCAGAAATACAAGAACGACCTGCTTTCCTTCAATCGGGCCAACCGGACTGAATATTCCTCGTTCGACCTCATTCCGATGCCGCGGACCCTGCCCGCTTCCGGACAGCTCCGGACCGAATGGAGCGATTTCATCCTGGAGGCGCTTCCGCCGCAGTACATCCGGCTGGCTTCACTCGTCAGCGAATACCGTGCCTGGCTGCGCCGCCGGTATGGTTCGCTGGACCGAGTCAACCGCCAGTTCGAACTCGGATTCCACAGTTTCGAAGAAATCGAACTGCCGGAGTCTCTGGTCCCGGACAACGTGAACCGCGGCCGTGACTGGCTGGCCTTTGTCGCCTCGATCAATGTGGAGGATACCGGACTTTCCCGCAGCGCGATCAATGCTTATCGGGATTTCATGGTCGGAGCTTTTACGAAGAACGGCGTGACCGATTACAAGGCGCTGTCGCTGGCCTTCAAGCGGGAAATCGCTTCGCCTCGCGATATTCCGTTCTATGCCGTTTTTCCGACTTCTCCGGACATCACTTCCACGGTCAAGGACCTCTATCAGAAATTCATCCTCAAACCGGAAAATGCCCCCAGCCGGAGACTGATCCTCAGCGAAAAACTCCGTCGCGACTGGCGGAAATTCCTTCAGGAAAAATATCACGGCAGCATCCAGGCGCTGAACCGCGCCTGGAGCATGGTATATACCGGCTGGGAGAAGATTTCTCCCCCCACCGCCGAATATGAATGGTTCACCGTGCTGGACAACCGCGGGATGCTTATCCGCGAATATCTGAAACGGAACTATCTGATGGTGATCGACACGATTCAGACCAACGGCTTCGCAGCGAAAAACACTTTGATCTACTGTCTGCTGGCGGTGCTGGCTTCGCTGCTGATCAATCCGCTGTGCGCCTACGGTCTTTCCCGTTTCCGGATGGCGCCCGCTTACAAAATTCTGCTTTTCCTGATGCTGCCGATGGCGTTTCCGACCATGGTGCTGGGCATTCCGCAGTTCCTGCTCATCAAAAAACTGGGACTGCTGAACACCTTTGCCGCCCTGATTCTGCCCACGATGGCGAACGGTTACATGATTTTCCTGCTGAAAGGATTTTTCGACAGTCTGCCGCGGGAACTTTTCGAATCCGCCGAGCTTGACGGAGCCGGCGAATGGACCATTTTCTGGCATGTCGCCATGAGTCTTTCCACCCCGATCCTTTCCGTGCTGGCGCTCAATGCCTTTACCGCCGCCTACGGCAATTTCATGATGGCGTTCCTGCTCTGTCAGGACCAGTCCATGTGGACCATGATGGTCTATCTCTATCAGCTGCAGCAGCATTCCAGTCAGGCGGTCGGTTTTGCGGCCCTCATCATCGCCGCGATCCCGACTCTGCTGGTGTTTATATTCTGTCAGAACATCATCATCAAAGGAATTGTCGTCCCCTCGGAGAAATAGGGACGGAAAGGAGTTTTTGTTATGAAAAAGCGCATCCGGAAAAGTTTCTACACGCTGGTGGAGATCATGACGGTGATCGTGATCGCCGCGATCCTGTTCGGAATCGGCATCCCCGCGTTCACCACCATGATTCAGGGCAGCAATATGACCGTCTCCATTCGCCAGCTTTCCGCCAAAATGCAGGCCGCGCGGGCGTATGCCGTCACCAACCGCTGCAAGGTCGCCGTCCTGATGGTGACAACCGGCGTCAAAGAGGATTACTGCTATTCCGCCTACCGGGTCTGCGTGGTGGACGACAGCAACAACTGGCAGGAATGGATCGAGGATGAAAGCTGGAAGACCTTGCCCAAAGGCGTCATCCGCAATGCTTCCAATGGCGTTACCAACACCGTTTCCGTCGGAAATGTCAACGCTTCCGAGATCGGCGGCACCGGTTCATCTTACCCCGCGCTGATTTTTGACAGCAAGGGACAACTGACCGGAAATTCATCGGTTATCACTCTCCGTCAGGGCCGCTATGTAAGCAGTCAGGCGGTTTACACCGATCCGACCAGTCATCAGCTTACTGTCAACCGCTATTCCGGCAAGGTGTCCGTCTCCGTGCCGGAAAGCTGACGCTCCTTTCGCGGGTATGAAAAACGGACGGGAGTCCGCAAATCCGGTCCCGTCCGAATCCGTTACCGGTTCTCGAACTTGTTCTGCATCCGGAGCTTGAACGCTTTGGAGGGTGCGGAATGGTTCCCGTTTCGGTCGTAATACACCACGAAGGCATAGAACTCGGTGTCGGCGACAAAGCCGTTCACGACCACGCCGGACTTCTTGAGTCTGCTTCCCAGCTTCAGCGCATTGGCGCCGTCGGCCGAGCGGCTCAGCCAGATGTCATAATAGCTTGCGCCGGGCATGGCCTTGAAGTGGAACACGCCGCGGGTGCCGTCGTAATAGTGGTTCGGGTCCATGACCTTGGTGATCTCCGAGGCGGGCAGCGTTGCGTCTTTGGCCAGTTCCGCAATCGGGTTGAACTGTTTCGCGGAGGCCGGCGGCGGAGGCATGACCGGACCTTTCCGGTATTTGCGGTCGGCGGCCGTGTCATATTCGGCGTAGAGATCGCCGAGAATCACGGACGGATTTGCGACCGGTTCCAGCGAATTGACATACATGGCTTTGGGTCGGCGTTCGACATAGATTCGTTCAAGCGTCAGCGGCAGATCGACCACGCGGTCGCCGTTGGAGGAGCCCCACCAGGTCGTGCCGTATTCGCGGAAGTTGTCCCAGTCCAGATGCGAGGGCATTTCGAATCGGAGCAGGCGTTTGCCGTCGAAATTGAAATGACTCCGTCCGGGGGTGTCGTCGCAGTTGTAATCCTTCCGCGTGCCGACGCTGATCCACTGTTCGCCCTTGGCGTCGCGCAGGACATACACCACGCGGCCCCAGTCGGAGGCGGCGGTGACTTCCATGCTCAGGTATTTGGCCTTGCCGGGAATGACGATCGGTTTGGCCGGGAGCAGTGCGGTGTAGAACGGCATCACGCCGCGGTCCTTTTTCTGCGGCGGCAGCGTGACCTGCAGTCCGGCGGAGGTCTTTTTCAGTTCCATCGGCGCGAAGAAGCGGCGGATCGAGCCGGGTGAGGAGAGCAGATATTCCGGGTCGGGGCATTCATTCTGCTTCACGAACAGGTCCTTGACCGCGCCGAGCTTGACGTATTCCTTGCCGAGTTTGGAATCGCCGTGATCGGGCACGCCGAGTTCCAGCGTGCCGTCATTGCCGTAGACATACAGCGGATGCTGCGTGATGACCAGTTCCTTCACCTCGTTGTCCATCGTGTCGAACGCGCGGCTGAATTTCATCTTGACCGGACGTCTGCCGCGGACGGTCCACAGCACATGCAGCAGTTTGCCGTCGCGGACATCCTTGTACTGGAGGCAGTAGGTGGAAAGCGAGCCGGTCGGGACCCATTTCACGAATTCCATGAACTGGAGATGACGGATCAGCGTGCCTTCCGCGGCGAAGGTCGGGAACGGCGACAGGATCAGCCGCCGCCGGACGCCGCCGGAATAATGCTGTTCGCCCCAGTAGGACAACGCCTGCGAGCCGCCGGAAATATTCGAGAAGAAATGCCGGATGCCGTAGGCGGAAAGCAGCAGCGGAATGCGCACGGTGTGCGACATGTGCTGTTCCATCGTCAGCGCGCCGTCCTTGACGCCGCCGATGCCGGGTCCTTCGCAGGGGACGATCAGAGGAGGGGTCTTCTTGTATTTCTTCCAGATCTGATGGAACTGGTAGAGCCGGTGGATCGAACTGCCGTGGAACTGCTGTTCGGGGACGCGGTCGAAAAAGCCGATGTCGAGGCCGAAACCGTCGATGAACTGACACATTTCGGGGTCTTCCAGGAACGGCAGAGTGAACGAGGAATCGCCCCAGGGCATCAGCAGTTTCTGTTTCGGGAACAGTTTGCGGAACGCGGTGCCGTAGTTGCGGATGATCCGCTTGTAATCCTGGAATTTTTCCTCCTGCACCGGGGTGCGCTTATACGGCGGTTCGCCGTACATTTCCGGCCAGGCTCCGCCGGACCCGATGCCGCCCGGTTCCGCAAACAGGAACTGGAAGGTCGGTTCGTTGACTTTGGACGGCGCCAGCCGGGCGTCGCGCAGCGCCTGTTCGATATTCGGCAGGTCGACCTGCCGGGTAAAGGAACCGATTTTCGCGGTCATGTAGTTTTTCAGGCCGTACTGTCTGACCAGCGGCATCAGCAGTTCATTGTCGATCCGCCAGGCGGAATGGGCAAAGGTGTTGATCCCGAGCGGACCGGAGAGCCGGATCGAGGTGGGGATGGAGCCGAGTCCGTGACTCGGAGAGTTGCCCGGAGGCCAGGTGCCGAACATGAATCCCCGGTCGGTGAACTTCCGTGCCTTATAGCTGCGGGTGCGCAGTTTGACCAGCGATTCCTTGTAACGGATGCCGTTGACCGTCAGGTTGACCGCATGCCAGCCGTATTTCTGCACCGGCAGGTCGAACCGGCGTTCGCAGGAGCCTTGGGCCGGAATGGTGAGGGTCAGCTTGCGGGTGCGCGTTTCCTCTTTGTCGTAACTTTCCGTATCGATCCGGATTTCCGCTTTGGCCGGTTTCGCTTCCGTGTTGGTCAGTTTCAGGCGGAAGGCGGGGGATTCCTCCACCCAGACCGCGCCGAAGACTTCGGGGCGGAAATCGACCTTGATCGGTTCGGTGCCGAGCGTGGCGGCATAGACCTTCACCCCGGACGGCAGACCCGCGCCGTGCCAGCTGTAGTAATTCGGGTCGGGATACGCACGGAACAGATGAATCTTGCCGGTCAGTTCCAGCTCGATCACTTCGCGGTCGCAGAGCTCGCGCAGATTTTCCACGTCGACCGGAATGCGGATCAGGTGCAGTTTGCCGTCGGCCTTGACAGGTTCGAGCGGCACGCTGTTCTGCGGAAAGCCGGACCCCGGACGATAGAACTGCGCGGTCAGATCGGTGCTGCGGTCGGGCCGTTTGTCGCAGGCGGCCAGCAGATAGATCATGTTGTAATTGCGGTGGGGCAGACGGAATTGGATGCGGGTGTGATTTCCGCTCAAGGCTCCGCCCCAGCGTCCGCCGAAAGCTCCCTGATTGGGTTCCTCGTAACCGGTGGAGTTGCCCTCGCGATACCAGGACATTCCGAGATCGACGCAGTTCATGCCGAAGCGGTTGGGCGGCATGATCTCGAACGGAATGCCGTCTTTCTCGAACCGTCCGGGCTTCTGCTTCAGAGCATCGCCTTGCGCGTTGCAGCGGCTGGCCAGGTTCAGCAGCTGGAAACCTGCCGGCACCGCTTTCAATTTCTGAACGGAAGGCTGTCCGAGTTCGACGCCGCGTGTGAACTGGATTTTCAGCCGGGCATCATACACATCGGGCAGAACGGGCTGTTCCTGCAGCAGAATGTCGTTGAAATACCAGCGGATGCGTTCGTTTTCCACCTCGACCATGACCGGGAAAAAGGCTTCGCCGAGATTCACGTGGAATTTCGACTGGAAATAGGCGTTCCAGTCCAGCAGTTGTTTGGACACGGTGAAATTCTGCTTATAGCGTCCGTTCGGAGCGTATGCGGTGTTTTCCCACCAGTAGGACCCCAGCGCGGGAGAGGGGTCGTTCGGCAGGAAACGGCGGTTCGGCACCGAGCCGTCCGGACTGTAATGCTGCCATTGAATCTCGTCGCCGCTGCGTTTGAGTTCCAGCCGTTCCCGTCCGCGGGAGGTCGAGATCGTCACGCTTCCGTTTTGAGGCAGACGCACGGGGATGATGCTCCTCGTGCCGTCGGCCAGTTTGCCGGGAAAACGGAGCGTCTGCACCTGACGCCCGATGTTTTTCACGATTCCGCCGTTCCGCTGTAAACTTTTATTCCCGGACGGGAGGGTATATTCCTCTCCGGTCATTCCGGCCGGGATCAGGCTGACCGCCGCGCAAAGACTCATTGCAAGCAACTCCTTCATCTTCAATTTCCTTTCCTGATAATGACATAACCGCCGGCGCCGAGGCCGGAAACAGTGTGTTTCTTTCCATCCAGCGTGACCGTGACGTTACGCGGTTCGCCGGTCCAGTTCGACAGCACGACGACCTGTCCTTCCGGCGCTTCGATCAGGTCCGCTTCGATCCGGTAGTGGTCGGTGATCAGACGCGGCTTCACCGGCAGATCGAGCGAGGCGATGAATTTGCGGTGCGCTTCCGGATAATTGCGGACGCTGTGCTTCTTCGCATCAGGCCGTTTGGAATGAGCCTGATAGCTGATGCCGGGGAAGAATCCCAGATTGCAAATCATCCCCTTGCCGCTCTTCTGCATCTTTTTATAGGGTTTCTGCCGGCCGCCGACCACGGGAATGCCGTCGACGGTGCCGTCGTTTTTGAGTTTGCCCCAATCCCATTCCGCCCGGCCGACCTTGGATATCTTCTGATAGGCTTCACGCTCGATGATGGGGTCGAGCACCTGGTTGTATTCGTCGAATTGCAGCGCTCCGGCAGTGAGATAGAGCCGGCCGCCGGCCAGGACCCAGTCCAGCAGCGGTTTGAGCTGAGACCGGCGCAGATGCGTGTCGCACACGAACAGAGCCTTGTAGTTTTTGAGTTCGTCGGCGAGATCGTCCTCGGAAAGGATGTCCGGCCGATAGCCGCAATGCTGAAGCAGCAGGTGCAGGAAGACCCGTTCCTTGCCGAAAACCTGATCGGTGCCGTTGTTCCAGATGTCGGAGGTCACGCCGAGCAGGATCGCGACTTCGCCGCGCGCGGGTTTCCCGGCCAGCAGCAGATTTTCCGCAGCGGCGGTCTTGCCGGTCAGATTGCGGATCGCCTGGAAGATTTCCGGCCGATCGCTGTTGGCGTCGGACGCATTGGCGTAGTGCGGACCGTAATTGAAGAAGTGCATCGCGCGGTTGCCGTGTCCGATGGCGGCGAAGCCTTTGGCCTCGATTTCCCACGGCGTACGGCAGAGAATATTGTAAATACCGTAAGGCACGCCGGCCCGGCGGCAGGCGGCCCGCATCGCGTTGGACTGGAAGCCGACCACCTGATAGGTGCCGGTTGTGTTGGCCCAGTCTTCATGCCAGCCGTAAGTCAGTGCGCCGTTGTTGAAAATCTCGAACCAGTCGGCGCCGCGGGAGACCAGATTTCCGCTCACGACTTCCGTGGCGAAATTCACCAGCGTCGGCAGTTTCGGCGCGGATTTGTGCACGGCGTCCGTGCCCGCTTTGAGCAGTTTGGTCATGATGTGGTTGCGGTAGCGCATGCTCCAGTAATACAGCTGCGGGTTCGATTTTTCGAAGACCGGCTTTTCCGCAGTCAGCGGAGCCTGGTTCGCCTGAAGATACGCCGCGAATCCCGCCGCACAGTGCGGACACTTCGCCACGTGTTCGAGCTTCACTTCCGGTTCGTCCATCAGATTGAGCCGTTCGATCTTCTGGCGGCCGATGCCCTTGAACAGCTTATCCAGCGCGGCCTGGTTGGGGCAGTTCGGACATTTGTTCTTGACCAGATGGAAAATGAAATTCGAACTTTGCACATGGGGGAAGTCCTTGAGGAACACCGGATCGGATTGCGTCAGACCGTTGATTCCAATGGTTTTGAGCGCGGCGCACTCGTTGGCGATCACGGCGGGCGCGACATACCAGGGACTCAGCGCCAGACCGGTCACGAACGGATACGCTTTCGGATTCGGTCCGGCGGATACGGTGCGGTTGGCGTATTCCAGGGAAACTTTGCTTTCATCGAGGTCGCAGGTGAATTTGTTGTCCGCCAGATTGAACCGCACGAAAATGCCGCATCCGGGACCTTTCCGGCTGAACCGCGCGAAAATGCCGCTGTCGTCGGGTTTGCGCGAGAGGAGCAGTTCGAACGCGGCGGCTTTCTGATCGCGCTTGAAATAACTGGTCAGCGTGTAGAATCCGATCCGGTCGCTGCCGCGGAAGGTCAGATATTTGCCGAAATCGATCCACGGCGAAGAGTCACCCGGCTTCAGCCACGCTTTTTTCATGTTCCCCGCGCCCTTGTCCGCACCCTCGAAGATGCCTTTGGCGTTGATGTTCATGTGCGGAGTGTAGGCCGGAGTCATCGAACGGCGGCCGAACACATGGACCGCCGCGGGATTCGGCTGTTCCGGCAGCATCCGGACCTTCAGATACACGGGATAGAGATCGTTGATGAACGGTTCGTATTTCAGGTCGTCGGTCAGCACGAACACGTCCAGATGCCGCGAACCGTTGCCGGTGGTCTTGTGGACCGAGCCTTTTTTCACCTGAAGTTCCGCCGGACCGGCTTCCGCTTCGAAAGCGACTTCCTGCCAGACGAATTTGGCAAATCCTGCGCCCCATTTCTTCAACCCTTCCGGAGTCGAGCGGAGCGGAATCCTGTTCAGTTCGCGTTCCCCCAGGACTTTGCCGTTCTGGCGGACGGTCAGCACGAACGAGCCGGGATATTTATCCGTGTCGAGATAGCGGACCCAGAGATGATACTTTCCCGCTTTCGGGAGCTTCAGCTGCGTGACGGCAGTTCCATCTTTGCGCGAAGGTCCCGCCAGAAAATGATTGCCGGAGGGGTGTCCGCCGTACCAGCCGTTGAAATGTTTTTTCACCTGCCAGGCGCCTTCGGGTTTCAGGCTTTCCGCCTCGATGACCTGGGCTCCTTCGGGCAGCACCGCGTGCAGGGAAAGCACGGCAGAGAACAGCAAGACAAAAAGAAATATTTTTTTCATATCGGTCATTCCGGATCGTTTTCAGTTATGGTTGTAATAGATTTTCAGCAGCGTGCCGGTCGAATTCCAGATCGACGCCCGCAGCTGCGACCCGTAAACCAGCGCGTAGTTCACGCCGTCGGCATGACCGTCCGCATACAGATGGTTCGCGCCGACCGGATGCGCCTTGTCGCCGCCGATCGCCAGCGAATTGTTCGTCCCGTAGAGGTAGACGTTTTTGCTGTAGGTAGTGTATTTCGCGGGTTTGAAGCAGGTCCATTTTTCCGTCACCAGCGTGGTTTGGGAAAGATACGGATTGCGTTCGGTGACCTTCTTCCACGGCCGGGCGGAATCCGTTGCGGTGTTGAGTGCGCCGTCGCTGTTGAAATATCCCAGAAAGATATTGTAGGCATAACCGATATAGACGTTGATGTTGCCGTTGAAAGAAATGTTTTTCGGGTTGCCGGGACAGTCCAGCTGCTTCGACCGGTAAAGGTTCTTGTCTTTGCCTTCGAGTTTGTAATTGACAAACTTGTTTTTGATCAGCCATTCATACCAGATGTAAAGCCCGTTGGCCTTGTTTGCGGAAGAAGAAAGGATCGCCTCGTGGTAAGTTTCGGAATATCCCTGCAGCGGGATATAGAGCTGTTTGAGATTGCTCAGACAACTGGCGCCCTGAGCGGTTTTCTTGGCCTGATTCAGCGCCGGCAGCAGCATGCCCGCCAGAATCGCGATGATGGCGATCACGACGAGGAGCTCTATCAGGGTGAAATTTCCGGCCGACGGCCGTTTTGCGGGGTGAGAGGCAGTTCTCATGACTTTCTTCCTTTCCTGATTGGTTTATCTTTGATGATTCTGATTTTATATCTCGATTTCAAGCAGTTCCAGCGGGGCGCGCGATCCTGCCGGTGCGGGTTCCCACCATGAAAATATATCTCATTCGGAAAACACACACTGAACGCTATATTATATAATATGCTGAAAAATTTTTCAAGGGGCGGAACCAAAAAAACCGGAAATCGGCATAAAAAAACGGCCGCGGCGGAAGTTTGCCGCAAGCCGTTTTCGGAAACCGGACTCGAAGCCGGGATCACTTGTATTTCGGCAGCATTTTGCCGTGTGCGGCGATCAGGTCGTCGCACAGCGCCACGATGTCGTCGATGTTCAGTTCCGCGGCGGTGTGCGGATCGAGCATGGCGGCATGGTAGATATGTTCTTTTTTCTGCGTCAGCGCCGCTTCGATGGTCAACAGCTGGACGTTGATGTTGGTCATATTGAGCGCGGCGCACTGGGCGGGCAGACGTCCGACGTAAGTGCCCTGAACGCCGTTGGAATCCACCAGACACGGCACCTCGACCACGGCGTCCGACGGCAGATTTTCGATGAAGCCGCGGTTCAGCACGTTACCGGCGATCTTGAACGGCTTGTTCGTGGTGATCGCTTCCATGATCCCCGACCCGTATTCGCGTGAAAGCTTGTGCTCGACCTTGCCCTTGTTGCAAATCTCCTTGTACTGTTTTTTCCAGTTTTCGATCTGCCGGATGCAGCGGCGGGGATATTCGTCCAGCGGAATACCGTATTCGCGGATCAGTTCCGGATAAGTCGATTTGATCCAGTAGGGCATGTATTCGGAGTTGTGTTCGCTGGATTCGGTCACGTAATAGCCGAAACGGTTCATGATCTCCAGCCTGACCAGGTTCGCGCCGTTTTCGGGGTGCTCAAGATGTCCGCGTTGTTTTTTGACCAGAGCCAGCCCTTTTTCCGAATGGCCGGATAGATGTCCTTGCCGTCCTTGGTGAGTTCGAGCAGCCAGGCCATGTGGTTGATCCCGGCAATCTTGGCGCGGTAGCCCAGATCGGTTGCGTAGATGCCCTTGGCGTATTGTTTTTCGAAATCATACATCCCGAGCGAACGCAGCAGGCTTTCCACGCATACCTGGACACTGTGGCAGAGCCCGACCGTTTTCACTCCGGAGCCGCGGAGCATGGCCCCGGTCAGCATCGCCATCGGATTGGTGTAGTTGAGGAACCACGCATTCGGGCAGACTTCCTCGATGTCATGCGCGAAATCCAGCATCACGGGAATGGTCCGCAGCGCACGGAAGATTCCGCCGATCCCGAGCGTGTCGGCGATCGTCTGGCGCAGCCCGTATTTCTTCGGAATCTCGAAGTCGATCACCGTAGATGGCTCGTAACCGCCGACCTGAATCGCGTTGACCACGAAATTTGCGTTTTTCAACGCTTTTTTCCGGTTGGCGACGCCGCAATACGCGGTGATTTTCGCACGCGAGGAATTGATGTTCGCGTTCAGCGAATCCAGCACGGCCTTCGATTCTTTCAGCCGCACAGGGTCGATATCGTACAGCGCGATCTCCGAATCCCGCAGCGATTCCCGGTACATGCAGTCCCCCAGCACGTTCTTGGCGAAGACGGTGCTTCCCGCACCCGTAAATGTGATTTTCGGCATTTTTTTCTCCTGTTGTTTTGCCGTTCAGGTATTTTTCATTTCGGTTTCAGACAATCCGGTTCCGCGGGACCTGCCGTCAGCGAATCGATCGCACCGATCACGTCCGCGGCGGCGACCGCTTTCATGCAGGCCCGGTCCCCGCGCGGACAGACCCGCTTGAAGCAGGGCGCGCAGGGCTGTTTGTCGAAAAGAATCCGCCAGCGGCCGGAGAGCGGTGAAGTCGCCGCGGGGTCGGTCGAGCCGAACGGCGCCGCGCCGGGCGTCCCCAGCGCCGCGGCCAGGTGCATGATTCCGCTGTCGTTGGCCACGCAGACGGAGGCCTTTTTCAGGATCAGCATCAGGGTTTCCAGCGAGGTTTTTCCCCCGAGATCGAAACAGGATTCGGGCGCCAGACCTTCGATGGCTGCGCGCGCGGCTTCGGCTTCCTTGCCGGAACACAGCAGCGCGACTTTGCCGCCGCGTTCCCGAATCCACCATGCGGCGACCTCGCGGAAACGTTCTTCATCCCAGCGTTTCGCCGCGCCGTACGCCGCACCGGGCGCCAGGGCCAGCAGCTTTTCCGACCGGAGCGCGGTCCGCACTTCATCGGGCCAGGTCTCCGGCTCTTCCGGAATGGTGAATTCCGGCAGAACGCCGTCCCAATCCGGCGCGCCGAGCGCCATCGCCATCGCCAGATATTTCGCCGCCTGATGCGGTTTGTTCAGTTCATGGTCCCGGCGCGGGGGAAAAGCGAAAGTGCGTTCCATCAGAAACGAGCGGAAGCGCGCTCCGGTGCCGTAGAGTTTCGGAATCCGGCAGGATTTGATCCACAGCGCATCGCGGAACGAATTGTTCAGCAGCAGACAGATTCCGGCGTTGAGCCAGCGGACGGTCTTCCATTCTTCGCGGGAAGGGAACGCATGGGGGTCGGCCAGTTCCACGACCGCGTTGACGATTCCCGGCAGCATGCGGAACAGCGGCGCAACGGAGCGGGGACAGGTCACGAACAATCCGCAGGGTTCCGGAACGATCTGCCGGAGCACGGCCAGCGCGGGCAGGGTCATTACCGCGTCTCCGAGCCAGTTCGGGGTGCGGATCAGCAAACCGTCGCGCCAGTCGGAAAGTTTCAGCTGTTCCTGTCCGAAGCGGGGGATTTCTCCCAGTTCGGGAACCATTCGTTCGATGGCCATGCCTTATTTTCTCCGTTCAGCAATGAAGCTGATCGAGCGCGATTTTGACTACCACTTTTTTGAGGCTGGTCCGTCCGAGACAGGTGGTGCCTTTGCCCATGTGGGCATCCTGCGGGAACAGCAGGGTGAAATAGCCGGGGAACATGGCCAGATTCACCGAATACGCCTTGTCGTCCGGCGCGAGAAATTCGCAGTCTTTTTCCGCATTGTACGGCGTGTGAACGGGCAGTTCGCCGGCCAGACGGGCGAAAATCGTTTCGTGTCCGGTGATGACCGCCTGAAGGTCCGCATACTGACGGTGGACTTCGTATTTTTCGGGCGCGCCGTCCTGGGTGTCGTATTCCATTACGCGGGCGTAAACGGCATCGCCGTCGATTTCATATTTGCCGTTCGGGATGTCGGCGGTCAGTCCCTGAACGAAGCGGATGGCCTTTTCGAAAGCCGGACCGAGTTGATAGACGGAAGCATTTTCGAGTTTGTCGTAAATCATGTTCGGATTCCTTGGAGGGAGTTATTTGCCGCAGCATTTTTTATATTTCTTGCCGGAGCCGCAGGGACACGGATCGTTGCGGCCGACTTTGGCTTCCTTGCGGACGTAGGGGGCCTGCGGGACCAGCTCGCCGTCGTAGAATACCCATTCGCCTTTTTCGCGGCGGAATTCGGCGATCTCATGATGTTCCATCGGCACGTTGCGGTCGCGGTAGCGGGCGATGAATTCCACGATGCCGGTATCGTCGTCGGGTCCGCCTTTTTCCGTGCGGATGATTTCCAGACCGTTCCACTGGGAATTCTGCGACCAGCGCCGGATTTCCTCGCGGTCGTTGCTGTCGCGCTGGCTGGAATGGACGGAGTTCATGATGAAGTCGATCTCGCCTTCAGCATAAGCGCTGTAACGGGCGCGCATCAAGGCTTCGGGGGTTTCGGCGGAAGCGCCTTTGATGATCTTTTCGCAGCAGTCGGCATAATTTTTGCCGGAGCCGCAGGGACAAATCTTTTCGCTCATATTTTTTCCTCTATGGTGAGTGTTGAAAGTGCGGAATCGGAGAATAAACCATTCAAACCGATGAAAAGTTCAGTCGATTCAATCCTCCAGCTTGGAAAGCTCTTCGGAATCTTTCTCGTCGCCGCGGTTCGGGTTGCGGCGGACCTTGTATTTTTCCGGATAAACCACGTTGACATCCTCCCGGGAACAGGAGACGGTTCGGCCGGTATCGTCCAGCTGGACCACCACGTTCTGAGTCAGCAGATTGCGGTCGATGATGCGTCCGCGTCCCTCCTTGCATTCGCAGCAGTCACCGCGGCGGGGCATGGTCTTTTCCAGTTCGAGGTATCCCTCATGTTCGTATTTCAGACAGCATTTGAGGCGTCCGCACATGCCGGAGATGGTGGACGGGGTCAGGGAAAGGTCCTGTTCCTTGGCCATCTTGACGTTGATGGAGGCGAATTCGGTCAGGAAGGAGCAGCAGCAGAGTTTGCGTCCGCAGATGGAAAGTCCGCCGACGATCGCGGTTTCGTCGCGAACACCGATCTGACGCAGTTCGATTCGGGTGTTGAGCGCACTGGAAAGCTGTTTGACCAGTTCCCGGAAATCGACCCGGCCTTCCGCGCTGAACTGAATCGCCAGCAGTTTGCCGTCGAAAGCGTAATGCGCGTTGATCAGTTTCATCGGAAGATTCAGCTTTTCGATGAACTGCGCGGTCGTCCGCAGAGCGGATTTGGCCCGCATGGTGTTTTCATTGGCCTTGCTCTTGTCCAGCATGGTGGCTTTCCGCTGAATGCGGGGTATTTCGGCTCGTTTTTCCGACGGCGGTCCGCTGTGATGGATTTCCTTCGGTGCGGCATCGGGATCGTACGGCGTGCGGGAAGCGGCGATGACCTGACCGTAATCCAGAAAGAAATCCTTTCGGATGACGCAGAAATCACCGGCTTTCAGCGCCAGGGATTCGTCGCCCCGCGCCTTGTATTTGAAACCGTTGTCCAGCAGTATGTCATAAAGAAATTCCATTGATTCTCTCCATTCGGACTTGAAAGGTTTGCCTTTTTATAGTAAAATACATCTCCAAAAGACGGATTTCAATAAAAAAACTGCAAGTTTGCGTGTTTTTCCACAAAAAACTGGCAGGAAGAAGGACGGAAAAATGGCAACTCATGAAAAAAATCTGATCACCTGTGTGGAATTCGGCACCCATTCCATCCGGGCGCTGCACGGCTCCCGCGACAAGGCGGGCAATCCCGTGGTGCTCGGCGTCGGTCAGGTCCCGTCCGACGGCGCGGTCTGCAAAGGCGAGATCATTCAGGCCGAGCAGGCGGCCGCCGCGCTCGGCAAGGCTCTGGCCGCGGCGGATCAGTCCGCCGGCATCGTCAGCGAACGGCGTCAGGTCTGCTGCATCGTCAACGGCGCCAGTGTCGTTTCCAGAATCGGCGAAGGACAAGTCTTCATCTATTCCGAGGACCACAAAGTCCGGCAGAGTCATATTCTCGAAGCGGTCAACAAGGCGCAGAATCTGGCCTTGCCGCCGGATCAGGTCCTCCTCGGTTCGTTCGATTCCTATTTTCTGCTGGATTCACAGACCCGCGTGTCCGATCCCGCCGGCATGACCGCATCGAGGCTGGATGCTTTTCTGCATATTTTTTCCATGGGACGCCGGCAGATGGAAGCCACCCGTGCGATTCTGCGCGAAATCGGTTTCGAAGAACGGATCGAATTCATCTTTTCTCCGGTGGCGGCCGCGTTCGGCGTGCTCGAAGACAAGGAGAAGACCAACGGCGTTCTGCTGATCGACATGGGGGCCGGCGTCACGTCCTGGATCGTAATCCGGCGGGACGGCATTCTGGCCAGCGGCGCACTGCCGATCGGCACGGACAATCTCGCGAACGATCTTTCCATCGGGCTGGACCTCGGCATCGACTTCTGCCGGAAAATGCTGATCGACCAGAATCTGGCCCGCCGGATACAGGCCGGCGAACCGTATATCGAAACCGGCGGCCCGGTCAGCGGCACCAAACGGAAGATTCCGGTCGGTTCTTACGAACGGATCATCGACCTGCGGCTGCGCGAGATTTTCTCCATTCTCCGCGAACGTCTCGACCCGAGGACCTGCACTCCGCAGCTGGAGGCCGGGATCGTGTTCTGCGGCGGCGGCGCCATGATCCCGGCGGCCCGCAAGGTCCTGTCCGAAGTTATGCGCATGCCGGTCCGTCCCGGCGTCCCGTTCGGACTTTCCGGCGCCATGACCGAATTGGAAAATCCGCTGCGCAACGCTGCGATGCTGGGGCTGCTCAAATACGCCGCCGCGCTGGACGGCCGTGCCGATGATTCCGCTTCGCTGATTGGCGATGCGCTCGAAGGATTCGGTGAAAATCTGTTCCGCAAAATGAAAAACATTACCAAGGTATTCAAAATATGAGTGAAAATCAGGAAAACATCCCGCAGGGTGCGGAAATGCCGCCGGAACCGGCCGACAAAAAGATTCTGATCGCAGCGCTCGGCGGCTGCGGCGCCAAGACCCTCAATGCTTTTTCCCGGCTGCCCGGCGTCGGAGTTTATCCGACCCTGCTGCTGGAAACCGACAAGGAATCCGCCGAACACTGCAGTGCCGGACTCAAGCTCCGTGCCGAAGCCAATTGGGCCGCCAATACCGGCCGCGGCTGCGGCGGCGATCCGATGAAAGGCGAACGCGCCTTTTCCCGCGAACGGAACGAGCTGACCAAACTGATTTCCGGGCATGATTTCGTCATCGTCACCGGCGGTCTCGGCGGCGGCACGGCCACCGGCGGCGTCCGCGCGGTCGCCAGCGTGATCCGGAATCTGCAGATTCCCGCAATCTTCATGCTCACCACGCCGTTCTCGTTTGAATCCTATTCCAAAAGAAATCAGGCCGAACAGTGCCTGAACGATCTGCGAGACCTGGTGGAAGTGCTGATTCCGCTGCCCAACGATCTGCTGTTTTCGACTCTCACGCCGGATACCGGAATCGAAGCTGCGTTCGAGAAGGCTGCATACGAGCTGGCGTCTTCGGTCTTCGGCATCGCCGAACTGTTCCGCAGCCGGAAACTGCTCGGTCCGGACTTTGCGGAATTTTCCGCGACCTTGAAAAAAGCCGGCAACACCTGCGCTTTCGGCTGCGGAAAAGCCTCGCACGAGGATGGTCTCGACCGCTGTTCCATCGCGCTCGAACGCATGCTCGAATCCCCTTTCCTCGGCGGCATGGAAAAGATCAGCAACTGCGGTGCGCTCATCGTGACCATGACCGGCGGCGATCTGCAGATGGGCGAAGTCAAACGCACGCTCGAAAATCTGACCTCGTTCCTGCCTGCCGGCGTGCAGCTCACGGCCGGAGTCACGGTCAATCCGGGCTGCTCCGACCAGATACAGATTGCCGCGCTGGCGGTCCATTATGAAACCGCGCCGCGGAAAAACGATTCCGAGACTTTGTCCCGGCAGTCGCGCCGCCGCATCTCTTCCGCGGAAAACCGGAATTCCTTTGAACAGGGACTGCTCAATCTGCAAAGCTATTCCAAGGGCATCTTTTCCGATTGCGCCCCGGTCAAATACAAGGACGAAGACCTCGATATCCCGACTTTCCAGCGCCGCGGGATCAGTATTGACAAAGGCAGCACCTCCCGATGAATCAAGTCCTGCTGACCGCTTTGCCGCTGGTGTTCCTGCTGACCGCCTGTTCGGAGGAGGTCCTGTTCGGCGCTCTGCCGAAAACCGACCGGCAGGCCGCCTGGAACTATGCGGAAAAATCCGTTTCCTTCGGCGCGCGTCATTCCGGTTCGCGCGCAATCGCCGATTACGCGGACTGGATTCTGAAAACAGCCTCGGAATCCCGGAAATTCAAGGTGTCCGAACAGCGTTTCGAAGAACAGACTCCCGGCGGGAAGATCACGTTTCGCAACCTGATTGCCGAATTGCCCGGACGGTCGCGCGAATGGGTCCTGATCGGTGCGCATTACGATGCCAAAAACCTGCTCGGTTCTCCCGGTTTTCAAGCGGCCAACGACGGCGCATCCGGAGTTGCCGCACTGCTGGCCCTGATGAAAACGCTGGAAAAATATCCCGGCAAACCGCCGTTCACCCTTCGTTTTGTCTTTTTCGACGGCGAGGAATGTCTTTATCGCTACACCGGGAGCGACGGGCTGCATGGAAGCCGGGCTTTGGCCGATGCTTACGAACGCCGCGGCGAACTCAAACGCTGCCGTGCCATGATTCTGCTGGATATGATCGGCGACCGGGATTTGAACTTAACGCTTCCCGCCAACACTTCCCCGGCACTGATGAAACATTTTGAGCAGACCGTCCGGAAATTCCTGCCGGATTTGCGGTATGAAAAACTTTCCTATGACATGCTGGACGATCACGTGCCGTTTCTTCGGCGCGGGGTGCCCTGTCTGGACCTTATTGATTTCGATTACGGCCCGAACAACAGTTACTGGCATTCCGACGGCGATACTCTTGACAAAATTTCCGCGGAAAGCATCTGCACTGTGGCCGATCTGGCGCTGGCGCTGGCGTGGAATCCGCCGAAGCGTCCGTGATTTCAGCTTACGCCCGCGGGAAATAATAGGGTTTCCCGCTCCGGGCGGATTCGTAGATGCCGCAGATCAGTTCGATCGCACGGCGCCCCTCGCGTCCGTCCAGAAACGGTCTCCGTCCGGTCATGATGGCGTCCGCCAGGTCGGAAATCTGACTGGCGTGTCCGCCGGCGCTGATATTCATCGGCGAACTGCCGCCGCCGGCATCGGCTTTGCCGGAAAGTTCGCGGAGGATCGCTTCGTCTTCCGGGAGCGGTCGGATGAATTCCCAGCGGGTGATCTTGTCTTCCTCGAAAGCGACCGTTCCTTCGCTTCCGGAGAATTCCAGCCGGCGCGGGAATCCGGGCGCGCATGAAGTGCTGACCTCGATCGTGCCGAAAGAACCGTTGCGGTATTTGACCGTGGCGCAGAGATTGTCTTCCACCTCGATGCTGTGGGTCAGGGTGCCGGCGAAAGCGAACACTTCGTCCGGAGCGCCGTTGATGTAGATGAGCAGGTCGATCATATGGATTGCCTGATTCATCAGAGCGCCGCCTCCGTCCATGGCCCAGGTGCCGCGCCAGGCGGACCCTGCATAGTATGCCGGATTGCGGTACCAGCGCATCTGAGCGCTGGCCAGCACCATGCGGCCGAACCGTCCGGTCCGCATGGCTTCGCGAACGAGCTGGACCGGTTTGGTGAACCGGGTCTGAAACACCGGGGAGAGCAGGACATGATTTTCATCGCAGGCGCGGATGATGGCATCGACTTTTTCGAGGGTGATTTCCAGCGGTTTTTCGCAGAGGATGTGTTTCCCCGCCTTGGCTGCGGCAATGGCAACCTTCCCGTGCATGCCCGAAGGCGTCGCGATGGTCACTGCTTCGATGGCCGGGTCGGCCAGAAACTTGTCGAAATCGGAATACGCCTTGCATTGAAATTCCTCGGCCCGTTTCCGGGCGGCCTCCGCGTTCGTGTCGAAGATTCCGATCAGTTCCACATTGGGCAATGTCTTCATGGTGGTGCCGTGAAGTTCCGCGATCATGCCTGCGCCGATAATTCCAAAACCGATTTTTCTGTTCATCCTGCACCTCGTTTCGTAATTTCCCGGCGGTGACCCGTTCTTCCGTCCGGTTATGGAGTCAATATAGCATGACTGGTTTCATTTTAAATGCCGGAACGGCGGAAAAAATCTTTTTTTTAAGGAATACTGGTCTGCAGCGAAGATATGAGGAGCGGGAATCGGATAAAGATTTGATGTTTTTGCGGGCGGACGGCGATCTTTTCCGTTTGATCGGTGTCTATTAATTTAATAAAAAAGCATGTTCCCGGATTGAAAAATTTTTTTCAAGGTGTATTTTACAGTTCCAACAAGAATGAGAGGTATGGTATGATTAAAAACGGATTGCGTTTTCTGCGGATTTTCTCTGTGCCGGCCCTGCTGCTGGCAGTTTTCGTGGTTTCCGCTGCGCAGCAGGATCCGGCAAAACTGGAACCCACCCGGGCCATGTCGACGATCGCCAGGGTCGCGACTTATCTGCTGGTCAACAATCATTTCAGTCAGCGCGGCATTGACGAAAAATTGTCGGAACAGTTGTTTCAGGAGTATTTCAAGACGCTGGACCCGTCGCACATGTTTTTTACTCTGAACGATCTCAAGCAGTTCGAATCGGTGAAAAAGGAACTCGGCAATCAGATCCGGCATGGGAATGTCCAGTTTGCATTCGATGTGTTCAAGCTGTTTTTGGCCCGGCTGGACGAATATGAAAAGTTCACCGCGGATTATCTGAAAACCAATCCATCGCTGAATACGGACGAGACTTACGAGGTCAACCGTTCCAAAGCCGCCTGGGCCGCCGATCGCCGGGAGCTGGAATCCCTTTGGAAAAAGAAAATTCGCAATGATCTGATCCTGCTGGAACTGCTCGACCGGTCCAAAAAGGAAAAAGAGCTTGCATCCGCTGAAAAAACGGCTTCGGCCGCATCCGGAGCTCCTGCGTCCGAAACGGAGAAAAAGCCTGCCGTTTCCGGGGAAAAAGCATCGGCGGTTCGCCGTCCCGCCGAAAAGACCCCGCTGGAACGGACGCAATACCGGATTTCGCGTTTCCTGCAGTATTACCGCAAGATGGAAGCGATCGACATTCTGGAAATGTATCTTTCCACATTGACTCAGATTTACGATCCGCATTCGCAATACATGTCGCCCCGTTCCGAGGAGGATTTCACCATCAGCATGAAGCTTTCGCTGGTCGGGATCGGCGCGCTGCTGAGCTCCGAGGACGGCTATACGAAAATCGTCAAAGTCATTCCCGGCGGTCCGGCGGAACGTGACGGACGGCTGAAATCCGAGGACCGGATCATTGCCGTCGCGCAGGAGAACGAGGACCCGGTCGACATTCAGGACATGCCCCTGAACAAAGTGGTCAACATGATCCGCGGCAAGGAGAAAACCAAGGTCACTCTGACCATTCTCGAAGGCGCCAAAGGCAACTCCGCGGTTCCGGTCAATATCACCCTCGTCCGGGATCAGGTTCAGCTGAAGGAATCCGAAGCCTCCGGCAAGCTGCATGAGATCAAAACCCGGTCCGGCAAAAAACGTGTGGCGGTCCTGACGCTGCCCTCGTTCTACATCGACTTTGCCGCAGCCTATCGCGGGGATGAAAATTACCGCAGCTCGACCCGCGACATCGCCGGGCTTATTCGGAAGTTCAGCCGCGAGGCTCCCCTCGACGGCGTGGTCATCGACCTGCGGTCCAACGGCGGCGGCAGTTTGCTGGAGGCCGTTACGCTGACCGGATTGTTCATCAAGGAAGGACCCGTGGTCCAGGTCTGTGATCAGCGCGGACGCAAGATCGATGAGGACCGTGACGGCGGCGAGATACTGTATGACGGTCCGCTGGCCGTGCTGACCAACCGCTTCAGTGCTTCGGCCGCGGAAATTTTCGCCGGCGCGATCAAGGATTACCAGCGCGGGATCATTCTCGGCGACAGCAAGACCCACGGCAAAGGCACGGTTCAGACCATGCTCGAACTGGACCGTTACACTTCGTTCTGGGGACGGAAAACTCCCTCCGGCAGCCTCAAACTTACGAACGCGAAGTTTTACCGCATCAACGGCGCGTCCACTCAGCTGAAAGGCATCACGCCGGACATTGTTTTCCCCTCGTTCACCGATGCGATGGAGATCGGCGAGGACAAGCTCGATCATGCGCTGAAATGGGATACCATTCAGGCTGCGCCCTACACGGTCCACGATCCCCGGCTGCCGTCTCTGATTCCCGTCCTCCGCGAACGCGCCAGAGCCCGGGTCGAGGAAAGCCCCGATTTCAAACTGCTCCGGCGTGATATCGACATTTTCCGCCGGATTCGCGACCGGAAAACCGTTCAGCTCAACCTGGAAATCCGCTGGAAAGAGTATCTGGCCGAGAAAAAACTGGAGGAAGAGCAGGATAAACTCCTGCGTTTGAACCCTGATGAGGACCGCAAAAAAAAGAATACCGCCCGGGATCTGTATCTTGACGAGACTTTGAACGTCATGGGCGACTGGATCGACCTGAACGCCAAAGGCGTCGGCAAAACGGTTCCCCCGGCCATCGGGCAGACTGCCCGGAAATAAAAAGTTTTTTAAGCAAGGAGTTGTTATGAGGAGCGATTTTCTTCCTTTTTCCAAACCCAGCATTACCGAGGCCGACCTTCAGGCCGTTACCGGCGTCCTGCGTTCCGGCTGGATCACCACCGGACCCAAATGCGCGCAGTTCGAAAGCGATTTCAAAGCCTTCACCGGCTGCCGCGACGCCGTTTCCATGACTTCGGAGACCTCGGTCATGGTCACGCTCTTCCGCGCACTGGGAATCGGTCCCGGCGATGAGGTCATCTCTCCCTCGATGACCTGGGTTTCCCTGCCCAATACCGCGGCGCTCTTCGGCGCCAAAGTCGTGTTCATCGACGTCGACCGCGACACTTTGATGGTCAGTGCGAAAGCGGTCGAGGAAAAGATCACGCCGCGCACGAAGCTGATCGTGCCCGTCCACTTCGCCGGCGCCGTGCTGAATCTCGGCGAACTGCGCGAAGTCGCCGCCCGTCATCACGTCACCCTCGTCGAGGACGCCGCGCACGCGCTCGGCGCCGAATGGAACGGTGAAAAGATCGGCATTCGCGGGAACTGCATGTTTTCCTTCCACCCGATCAAGAACATTACCACTGGCGAGGGCGGCATGTTCGCCACCGATGAAATCGAACTCGGCAATCGCGTCCGGAGCCTGAAATTTCACGGGTTGGGCGTTGATGCCTACGACCGTCAGACCCACGGCCGCGCACCGCAGGCCCAGGTGGTCGAGCCCGGTTACAAATTCAATCTGCCGGACATGCAGGCCGTGCTGGGCATCGGTCAGCTGGCAAGGCTGGAGGAGATGAACGAAAAACGGCGTCAGCTCGCCATGCGCTACCGCGAAAAACTCGCCGCGATCGACGAACTCATCCCGCTGAGCGATCCTCCGTGGAAATTCAAACATGCCTGGCATTTGTTCGTGGTCCGCGTGGATATCGACAAGGCCGGCATTTCCCGCGACGAATTCATGGCCGAACTCAAAAAACGCAACATCGGCACCGGTCTGCATTTCCGCTGCGTCCATCTCCAGAAATATTACCGCGAGACGCTCGGCCATCAGCCCGGCGAACTGCCCGCCACCGAATGGAACTCCGACCGCATCTGTTCCCTGCCGCTCTTCCCCGATATGACCGAACGCGACCAGGACGATGTGATCGAGGCCGCCAAGGACATCTTCGCCCGTCGCTGACGCTTCGGCGCCGTTTCCCGTCCGAACCCTGTTTTTCGTCCGGACGGGATTTCCGTTTCCGGAGTTGAAAAAATGCCGCCGTGTGGTATATTATCCGGATTGTGATTTTTTGCATGGAGAGGTGGCTATGTTTGAAAAGAAAGTTCAGGTCCAGAACCGGGCGGGGATTCATTGCCGTCCGTCCAGTCTGATCATATCCGAGGCGATGAAATATCCGGGAAACGAATTTCAGCTGACCTCGGCGCGGGGTAAATCTTCCCTCACGAGCATTCTCGACCTGCTGGCGCTGGGGCTGCAGTGCGGGGATTCCGCGGTCTTGCGCGTCACCGGTCCGCAGGAACAGGAAGCCGGACCGAAAATCGTCGAACTGCTGGAACGGGAATTCGATTTCCGCTGACGGCGCAGATACAATACGGAGAGCGGAAAAATGAAACGGAATGTGGTTCTTGTCACCGGTCAGGCCGGCGATGCTCAAGGCTGGGGAAATATGCACGTGACCGAGGCGATTCAGGAGGCTCTGCTCGCTTCCGGATTCGGCTGCCGGATCGTCTGCGCCGAAAATCCCGACGAACTCAAAAAAGGATTGGACGAACAGCCGTTCGATCTGGTCTGGAGCGCGCTCTATTTCTTCTCCGCCCGCGCGGACATCATCGGCGCCGCCGGCGGGGATATCGTCTGGGTGGCCGATCTGCTCGACAAATGGAAAATTCCCTATGTGGGACCTTCCGCGCAGACCATGAAAAATCTGATCGGCAAGTTTACCACGCACGAAATCCTGTCGAAAGCGGGCGTGCGGGTGCCGCGCCATGTGCTTTGTCCGCCGCAAACGGCCGCTGATATCGACTTTTTCCCGGCCTTCGTCAAACCCAACGGCGAATCCCGCTCCATCGGCATCAGCGACAAAAGCGTGGCGGAAACCCCCGAAGCTCTGGCCGCCCAGATCGCCTTCATTCAGAAGGAGCTCGGTCAGGAGGCGCTGGTCGAGGAATACCTGCCCGGACGCGAATACACGGTCATGGTCATCGGCAACGGTCCGTATCAGGAAATCCTGCCCGGTCTGGTCACGGTCGAAAAGTTGCTCTACGGCAAATATCCGATTCTCCGCAGCGATCTGCGCGGCGTGGGCGTGACCAAAATCTCCATTCCGGAAGATCATTTCGACGAGGCGGTCGAACTGGCGCGTCAGGCCGCTGCCGCGCTGGACTGCCGCGACCATATCCGGATCGACATGCGCGAGGGCGCGGACGGACGGCTCCGCATCATGGAAGTCAACGGCATTCCGGGCCTGAAACCGGTCCGCAGCTGGAGTCCGCAGATTTACGCCTTGTATCATCCGGGCGACGATCCCTACCGCGGCTTGATTGCGACGGTCGTCGGCGCTGCGCTGAAAACCCGCTGACGAATGCGATGCCGCGCCCGGTTTCTCCGGCCGGCGGAAAACATCCGGGCAAACGCAAGGAGGTCTGCCATCATGTTGAAGAATGAACTTTTCCGGAATCCTCCCGCTCATTTTTCCCCGGGTTATTTCTGGCTCATCAACGGCCCGATGGATGCGGATTTCATGATCGCCCAGCTCAAGGACATGGCGGACCACGGCGCCCGCTCGGTCTGCATGCACCCTTACCCGCGCGAATTCCGCTGGAACAGCGATATGAGTCCGGCGTATCTTTCGCCCGAATATCATGCCGTCATGGCCGAAGTGGCCGCCGCGGCCGACCGGATGGGCATGCACTGGTATCTTTACGATGAGGGAGGATGGCCTTCCGGCAGCGCCTGCGGACAGGTCTGGGCCGCCGATCCCGAACGTTTTTCCCGTTCCTGGGCCGAACTCGACGAAGACGGCAAGGTCCGGATCGTGAAAGCCAAAAACGATCCCAAACGCAACGCGCCCGTTCCCGACGTCCTCGTTCCCGGAGTGACCGAGCTCTTCCTCCGCCTCACGCACGAGGCTTATGCCGAATATCTGAAACCGTATTTCGGCAGTTCGGTCCGCTTCGCCTTTACGGACGAACCCGCCATGGCCTCCACCCGGTCCGGACGGCTGGGCTGGACCGCGGACTTGCCGCAGGAGTTTCTCCGCCGGAAAGGCTACGATCTGATGCCGTGGGTTCCCGCGCTGCTTCGGGACATGCTGCTGCCGGGGAGCCGCGCCGCGGAAGTCTCGCTGGATTACCGCGAGGTCATGGCCGATCTGTTCGCGGAACGGTTCCTCCTGCCGATCCGGGACTGGTGCCGCCGGAACGGTCTGCTTTCCGGCGGTCATTTCGGCGGCGAAGATCAATGGTTCGATTATGCCGCTCTCGGCTTCGGCAACATCCTGCAGTCGCTGCGTGCGCTGGACCTTCCCGGTGTCGATATGATCTGGCATCAGCTCTATCCCGGCGAACGGCTGCATCCCTTCCCCAAGCTCGCTTCCAGCGCCGCCCATCAGAATGGCGTCAGTCAGGTGATGGCCGAGCTCTTCGCCATTTACGGTACCGGCCAGCAGCCCGACCGCATGAAATATCTGCTCGACTACATGCTGGTCTGCGGCGTCAATACCTTCGTTTTCAGCGGGATCGCCATGTCCTGCCGCGACGGACACATGGGGGAAGTCAGCTTCGGTCCGGTCAATCCGCTCTGGCCGTATTTCAACGAATTCCACACCTACGCCGCCAGGATGTCCTCGCTCCTATGTCAGGGGACCGGCTGCGCGGACACGGCGCTGTTCCTCGATCTGCGCGCGTTCCAGCTCGGAGGACGGGTCGGTGAATACGCCGTCACCCGCGCGCTGAAAAGCGCCGACACCCTGCTGGAAGCGCAATGCGATTTCGATTACATCGACGACCGCATGCTGGCAGCCGCCAAGCTCAAAAACGGCCGGCTCGAAGTCGGGAAAATGCAGTATTCCCGCCTGGTCCTGCCGGGGAAATGTCTTTTCAGTCCTGCCGGGGAAAAGAAACTTGACGAACTGCGTCGGGCGGGATTCCCCGTGTTCGACAGCAGCGATCCCGCCGCGGTGTCCCCGCTCATCCGGCTGGACCACCCCGAAACGGCTCTGCGTGTGACCAAACGCGACCTCGGCGACGGCGAATACGGCTATTTCATCTTCAACACCTCCGACCGCCGGATCGAAGTCCGCGTGACCGTTCCGGAAACCGCTTCGCTTGCCGTTGCCGATCCCGACGGAGCCCGTTGGTATGCGGTCTCCTCGTCCGCGGGGTCTTTCGACTGGATTTTCCAGCCGGGAGAAGGACGGTATTTCCTCTCCGGCGGCCGGGTCGAAACTCATCCGCTGCCGCCCGCGCCGGGGTCGATCGTCTGCGAACTGACCGGGGCGTGGACCTTGCGTCCGCTGTGGAAACGTTTTCCCGGCTTGCACGAATATGAGACTGTCACCTGCGACGCCGCGCCTCAGAAGGCGGAGCCGGGCGACTGGCGTCAATATCTCGGCGACAACTTCAGCGGCGAGGCGGTCTATACGCTCGACTTCGATTGTTCCGAGGCGGAAAAAGCGGTTTTCCTCGACTTGGGGAAAGTCTGTTACGCGGCGAGCGTCCGGCTGAACGGCGAACCGGTCGGCGGCCGGATGACGAGTCCGTTCATTTTCGAGGTCAAAGGACTGGTGCGGAACGGCCCGAATCATCTGGAGATCGCCGTGACGAATACACTGGCGAATGCGGTCAATGCCGAATCGGTGCAGGAATATTGGCGCGACCATTTCCCGAAGTCGATGTACGCGCCGATGCAGCGTTGTTTCGAGCGTGAAAGTATGATTTCCGGTTTGTTCGGCCCGGTCGTCCTCCGTGCGGACGACGGCGCTGACCCCGTCATCATTCCCCCGCGGGAAGCGTTGTGAAATCCCCCTGTTGCTGTCTAGTGCGGAATCCAATGCTTCCGAAGAGTTTTCGACAGAATGATCAGTTCGAAATCGACCGTGGAAGTTTATTCGATTCAGCGCCTTCTCTTTTTGTAACTCCGGCCGTTTTGGTAGATCCCGTGTTCTGAACTGAATTGAATCAAGAGCATCCGAATTTCTTTTTGTTTCGCGTAATCCAACGGGGTTTTCCCTTTATTATCACGTATCCTCGGATTTGCTCCATTTTCCAGCAGCAGCCTTATCACTTGGATGGAAGGCGTCGGTTCATGCATTACCGCGAGATGAAGAGGAGTCCTGCCGTCTTTATCCTGGGCATTCAAGCCGCTTTTTTCCTTCAGAAGAACCGACAAGGTTGCCGTCCGCATGTTTTCTCCGGCGGCCTTGTGAAATACATTCCATCGCTTGTTCCGTTCTTGTATTGAAGTTCTTGCCCCGGCATTGATGACGATTTCCGCCAGTTTCGCATCATAATCGGACGAACAATAGAAGATGGGAGAAATGCCGGCATCATCGGTACAGTTCACTTCTGCCTTATTTTCCAGCAAATAACGAATGCATTTGAATTTCCGTTGCCGGACGGCAAATTGAAACAGGGTTTCACCCACAGAATCCCGAAGATTGAAATCCGGGTTTTCACCCAGTGCTTTCCTTAATAATTCGGGCTCATCCCGCATGATCGCAAATTGACATTTTTTGATCATGTATTCATTTTCGGGAGAATATTCTTTCTTTCCTTTCGTATTGTTTCCTGACTGCGGCTGGGTTTGATTTGGCATGTTGCCTCCGCGGGGATACCTGTTTCCGTAATTGCGATATTGCCTGTTTTGAGCGGAAACTTCCGCTGCAATCGATAAAAAGATACCCGTCACCACGACCAGATACCGGATTTTCGTCTGTTTGTTCATTGATTTTCCTCCTTGCGGTATATTCAGCTTGTGCTTGTTTTTTCATCCAAATAGCAAAATCCTTTTTCGCAGGACTCGGCGTGCCGTCAAAGGCAAGTTCTGATTTATTTGTCGGGTGTTTCCTCCTTCCTTTTATAACTGACTTACATCGGATCCGGCTTTCTTACGCGGATTTCGGAAAAAAATCAAAAAAAATTCCGCCAAACCAGTTTTCGCTGGCTTCGCGGCTGAGATCGAAAGAGGAAAATGGATTTGAAAAAACGGTTCCGTTTCCGGTTTTTCGGCTGCGAAGAGCCGGCATGCTCGGAAACGTACATAAAAAAAGCCGAACGCTCCCAAACATTGTGTCAGAGGTCCGACCAAGAACCCGCATCAAAATGCAAGAAAGCGCCCGGTAAGATGTGAAGACACGATCCCACCGGATACATTTCAGGCGCGTTTGATGCAAATATGGTTTCTACTTGGTCGGTTTCTGACACATTTGCTGAAATATAAAGCGGCCTAAAGAGCACCGGACGGCCATGAAAAACCATCCGTGCCGACAATATAGCCGTCTTTTCGGCAAAAGCAAACGGAAATATGAAAAAGATTCCAGAAGAACAGGAAATCCCGCAACGGGACTACAATCAAAGAACTCAGGCGGGACGCCAGAAGATGCCGCGCGGACCCGGTTCGGGGATCACCAGACCGGCCCGCTCCATCCGATGCAGATGCGGTTCGATGCGGTTCGCCGGAATGCCCAGCACCGCCGCCATGTCCTCCGCCGTGCAGGGACGCGAACGCAAGGTCTTCAGGATCAGATCATTGTATTGCGCCACGTCGGGCTGTTCGCTGTGGATTTCCACCTGCCGGCGGTGGCGGTTCACGATCTCGACCGGGACCGACCGGCCGATGACCTCGGCGATCCGTTCCAGGACTGCGGGGTCGGCGGGCCGGATCCACTCGGTCACGCCGGGACGGTCCAGGGAATTGAGCTGGACTTTGTCCGGGCGTATCTGTTCGGCCAGTACGCGGAAGCGTTCGGCGGATTCGGGCGAATCGTTGATGCCGGGAACGATGAAGATTTCCAGCCACATGGTCATTTCCGGGTAGCGGCTGCGGACGGCGAGCAGGCCTTCCATCACCGATTTGAGGGTGACGGACGGGGCCTGACGGTTAATCTTGTAGAGCTCCTCCTCGTTGGAGCCGTCGAGCGAGGGGATGATGACGCTGATGCCTTCGAGTTCGGCGAGGAGGCCGGGGTCGTGCAGCAGCGTGGAATTGGTCAGCAGACAGAGTCGGAGTCCGGGATAACGGCTGCGGATGTGCCGGATGATCCGTCCGAGACCGGAATGGAGCGTGGGTTCGCCGACGCCGGAGAAGGTGACGAAATCGATTTCCGGCTGTTTGGAGAGGACGGAATCGATCTCGGCGATGACGTCATAGGTGGGGAAATATTCCCTGCGTTCGCAGGTGAGGTTGGTGGTGGCGCCGCATTCGCAGTAGACGCAGTCCATGGAACAGGTCTTGAAGGGAAGCAGGTCGATGCCGAGAGAACGTCCGAGCCGACGGGACGGAACGGGTCCGAAGACGCATTTTGTCTTATTTTGTTTCATGTTTCGCCGAAAATCCTTTGCAACTAGGGGAAAACGCATTATATTAATATATTCCGGTTTTAAGGAAGAATCCACCCGGGAAGGGAAAAAAAAGGAGAAAAAACCCTTGGAATGGACACAGGTTTACGCGGCGATCTTCATCATGGCGCTGGGGCTGTCGCTGATTTTCACGCCGCTGTGCCAGACATTGGCGGTCAAGCTGGGATTTCTGGACATCCCGAAACATGAACAGCATAAACTGCACGGGAAGGCGACGCCGCTGCTGGGCGGTCTGGCGATGTTCTGCGCCTGGATTTTCACCTGCGGCGCGGCGCTGATTGCGGCGGGATATTTTCTGCCGGCGACGGCGTCGGGCAATCTGCTGCGGGAGATCGAGGGCATTCCGCTGATCCGGCGGGAACTGGCGGTGGTGGTGGCCTGTGCGGCGGCGAGCATGCTTATGGGCACAGTGGACGACAAGGTGTCGCTTTCCGCGCGGACCAAGCTCATCGGCCAGATTCTGATTGCGCTGGCAACGGTGTTTTTCGGCGGGGTGCGGATTACGCTGTTTGTAGCTGCACCGTGGTTCGGCACGCTGATCTCGGTCTTCTGGATCGTATTCATGTTCAACGCGATCAATTTCTTCGACAACATGGACGGGCTGGCCTGCGGGACGGCGGCGATCGCGTTCATTTTCTTCACCGCGGCGGCGATCATGAACGGACAGTATTTCGTGGCGTGTCTGGGCGCGTGTTCGGCGGGCGCGGCGATCGGGTTCTGGTTCTACAATCATTCGCCGGCGTCGATCTTCATGGGAGACGGCGGGAGTCATTTCATCGCGTATATTCTGGCGGTGATCAGTGCGCGGGTGACGTATTACAATCCGGATGTTTCAGCTTCGCGGCTGTCGATCCTGATTCCGATTTTCATTCTGGCGGTGCCGATTTTCGACACGTTCGCGGTGGTGGTGATCCGTCTGCTGAACCACAAACCGATCTACGTGGGGGACCACAATCACATTTCGCACCGGTTCTATCACATGGGCATGAGCCGGAAGCGGGCGGTGCTGCTGGTGCATCTGCTGTGTCTGATCGCGGGGCTGGGCGCGCTGCCGCTGCTGTGGGGCGACCAGCGGGTCTGTTTCGTGCTGCTGGCGCAGGGCGCGGCGATTCTGCTGCTGCTGACCATCCTGCAATATTCCGGCAAACTGAACCTGGACAATCAAGCTGACAATACTCAACCAAAGGATGAGAAGGATAAAAATGAAACCCACTGAACAGATTCGATTCGAGAAAGTCGGCGGTTCGTATCAGCCGATCATCAAGACCGCGGCCGACATGAAACGGCTGCTGGATATTTCTCCCGCGCTGTGGACGATCACCAGCATCAGCTTGGACGCGGTCTGCATGGACCCGGTTTTTCTGAAATTCATGGATTACGACTGCAACGGCAAAATCCGGGTGGACGAGGTGAAGACGGCCATCCGCTGGGTGTTGGCCAAACTGAAGAATTTTCAGCGGCTGGAAGCGGAATCCGACACGCTGGAGCTGGCGGACCTCAATCTGGACGATTCCGAGGCCGCGGATATTTACGCATCCGCCGTGCTGGCCCTGAAAAATACCGGCGTGACCGAACCGAAGGAAATCACGCTGGCCGGGATTCGCGACCGGAAGAAGATCATTGCCGCGGGACTTTCCAACGGGGACGGCGTCATTCCGGTTTCCCTGCTGACGGACGAGACGCTGATTCCCTGCGGGACGATGGTGGCCAAACTTTTCGGCACGGTCCCGGATGCGTCCGGACTGCAGGGCTTCAACAGCGAGGCGCTCAATAAGTTCAAGGCCGCGGCCGAGGCATACTTGAAATGGCGCGACGAGGCGGCTGCATCCGACGCGATCCTGCCGTTCGGAGAGAATACCGCGGCGTGGTACGGCGCGTTTTCCGCCGTGCGCGAGGCGCTGGATTATTTCTTCGAACTGTGCGGCGCGCTGCGGATGTTCGGCGAAAAGAATCTGCCCGCATCGGCTCCGGCCAGCCTGATGAACACCGAGGAGATCGATGCCGCACTGAAGAAAGCGCCGGCGGCGCCGCCGGTGCCCGGCCGGGTCTTCTCCCGTCGGGCCGAGCTCAATCCGCTGTGGCGCGACCGGATCGAAGCCTTTTTCGATCAGGTGTTGACGGGCAAAGAAGAAATCACCGAGGCCGAATGGGGCGAGCTGAAAAAACGGTTCGCCGGTTATGAAAACTGGCAGAAGGGCAAACCGTCCGATCTGTTCGACGGTGAAGACCTGGAAACGGTGCGGACCGCGCTCAAGGACGACATTCCTGCGAAGCTGCAGGGACTGATCGACCGCGATCTGGCGTATTCCAAAGAGATCGCAGGTTTCGACCAGGTGGAAAAACTCATTCTGTATCAGAACAACCTGATGAAGCTGCTGAACAATTACGTCAATCTGCGGGTGCTGTTCGACCCGTCGATCAATTCGATTCTGCAGGCAGGAATTCTGGTGATGGACGGACGCTGCTTCAAGCTGGCCATCCGGGTGTCGTCGGTTGCCAACCACAAGAAAGTGGCCGAACGCAGCGACATCTGCATCATGTATCTGGATGCGCAGACCGGCAATGCGGCGAATCTGAAGAAAATGCAGCTGGCGGCGGCGGTCACGCACGGCGACATGAACAATCTGTTCGTCGGCAAGTACGGCGTATTCTTCACTCCGGACGGCACGGTCTGGGATGCGAAGGTCATCGACTTCATCCAGCAGCCGGTCTCGATCTCGGAAGCGATCAAGATGCCGTTCTATCGCTTCGGCACGTTCCTGGGCAAGCAGATGGACAAATTCTTCTCGGCGCGCACCAAGGAATTCGAAACCGGGTTCGACAAGACCATGACGCAGGCACAGACCTTCAATCCGGCGGCGGCGAAACCGAATGCGCCGCAGCAGACGCCGGCGGTCAGCGGATCGATGATGCTGATGGGCGGCGGGATCGGCTTGGCCGCGATCGGCAGCGCGGTGGCCTTTATCGCGCAATCGCTGAAAAACGTTTCGTTCTGGAATGTGCTGGCGGTGTTCCTGATCATCCTGTTGATTTTCGGCGGCCCGATGGTGGTGGTTTCGCTGGTCAAACTCTATCGGCGCGACGTGGCGGTGTATCTGGAAGCCAGCGGGCTGGCGCTGAACAAACGCATGCGTCTCAACCGCTTCATGAGCATGATCTTTACCGAACGGCCGCCCATTCCGAAGGGCAGTCTGGCCAATACGAACGATGTGATCCGCGGTCTTCTGCGGAAGGAACAGGAACGCTCCGGCGAGTATGCCGAATCCGGATTCCGGAAATTCCTGACGTTCCTGATCTGGCTGATCGCGATTGCCGCGATCGGCGTGGCCGGCGGGATGACGCTCTGGCAGTGGCTGGTCCGCTGAACGGAAAAACTCGTTTTTTTTCCGCCGCAGAGTTGAAAAGCCGGGTTGTCCGTGCTATTTTAGAGGATCAAAGATGTAAAAATTCAAGGCTGAAAGCTGAATAACTAAAGAGAGAAAGGTTTTTTTTATGGCAGAAATCGATTATTATCTGGAAGCAATGCTGGAGTATCGTGCATCGGATGCTCATTTGTGCAGCGGCATGCCACCCACCTACCGTATCGATGGATCTATCGCACCCTGTGATGAAGCCCCCCTGGAGAGTGATTTTATCCTGGCGATGGCCGAGGAGATCATGCCGCAGCGGAACATCGAACAGTTCCGGGAAACCAACGACACCGACCTGGCGTATTCGCTGGATACCGGCGACCGTTTCCGTATCAACGTATTCCGCGATCTGAACGGCGTCGGCATCGTCGCCCGTCTCATTCCTGCCAAGATTCTGACCTTCGAACAGCTCAATCTTCCCCCGGTGGTCGGCAATTTCTGCACCCTGAACAAGGGACTGGTGCTGGTGACCGGTCCGACCGGATCGGGCAAGTCCACCACGCTTGCCGCAATGGTAGATCATATCAACCAGACTCGTGAAGACCATATCATCACGATCGAAGACCCGGTGGAATTCGTGCACAAGAGCAAACGGTGCCTGATCAATCACCGCGAAGTCGGACGGCATACCCAGAGCTTCTCCAACGCGCTGCGTGCGGCGCTGCGTGAAGACCCGGACATCGTGCTCGTCGGCGAAATGCGCGACCTGGAAACCGTGGAAATCGCTCTGGAAACGGCCGAAACCGGTCACCTGGTGTTCGGCACGCTGCATACCACTACCGCGGCCAGCACCGTGGACCGTATCATCCAGCAGTTCCCGGCCAACCGTCAGGCGCAGATTCGCGCCATGCTCTCCGGTTCGCTCAAAGGCGTGGTGGCCCAGACCCTCTGCAAACGGCTCGGCAAAGGCCGCGTCGCCGCACTGGAGATTCTGGTGGTCAATTCCGCCGTGTCCAACCTCATCCGCGAAAACAAGATTTTCCAGATCGAATCGGTCATGCAGACCGGCACCAATCAGGGCATGCGCACGCTCAACACCAGTTTGTGCGAACTCGTCGAACAGGGATTGGTCGATTCGAGGGAAGCGTTGAAAAAGGCCATCGACCGTCAGGACCTTCGCAAGATGTTCGACGAACGCGAAATCCCATATCCGGAAGATGAACTGGACCGGGATGAATAATCTTTTCTGAACCCTCCGAGCCGGGAGAAAGAGCTGCATGAACGAACCGAAAAACGGCATCAGGCACGAAAACCCTTATCTGGTAATTCAGGAGGGCAACGGGCAGAACCGGGAAGTCGAACTGAGTCACGGCACTGCGGTGCTGGGGCGGGAACCTGATTGCGATATCGTTCTGGCCGACCGGAACGTTTCCCGGCATCACGCCATGCTCAGCCGCGAACCGGAAGGGTTCATCATCAAGGACCTTTCCAGCGCCAACGGCACGTTCGTCAACGCCCAGCCGGTGGCCAGTCAGCTGCTGAAACATCTGGACACCATTCAGGTCGGCGGCGTCATGCTGGTGTTCAACGATCCCGGCATTCCGTCCTATATCAATACGGAGACCCGCTGGTCCGACATTTCCGGGGAAAGTCTGAATTTCGACAATCTCCGGCAGGTGATCCGCGCGCTGGAAAAGAACATTTCCATCGTGTTCAAAGGCAATCAGGAAGTCATCCGCAACCTGATCGTCTGTCTGCTGGCCGACGGACATCTGCTGCTGGAAGACACTCCCGGCGTTGGAAAGAGTCTGCTGGCGCAGACGCTGGCCAAATCGGTTCAGGCCAAGTACCGCCGGATTCAGTTTACGCCGGACATGCTGCCGTCGGACATCACCGGGACCAATGTGTATGACGAAGCCACGGGCATGTTCCGTTTCCTGCCGGGGCCGATCTTCGGCAACGTGATCCTGGCGGACGAGATCAACCGGACCACGCCCAGAACGCAGTCCAGTCTGCTGGAATGCATGTCCGAATCCTCGGTCACGATCGACGGCAAGGCGCATGTGCTGCCGAAACCGTTTTTCGTGATCGCCACGGAGAATCCGGAGGACTATCAGGGGACGTATCCGCTGCCGGAACCGCAGCTGGACCGTTTTCTGATGTGTCTCAAGATCGGTTATCCCAGTCCGAAAGCGGAGATGGAAATTCTGGATTCCCAGGTGTCCTCGCACCCGCTGAACAGCATTTCCTACGTGATCAAGAGCAACGACGTGGTTTACTGTCAGGCACTGGTCCGCAAGGTCAAGGTTTCCCCGCAGATCAAGGATTACATCGTGCGGATCGCCAATGCCACGCGGGAACATCCCGCCCTGACCAACGGCTGCAGCCCGCGCGCCTCGCTGGCGTTAATGCGCAGCAGTCAGGCGCTGGCGGCCTACAACGGGCGCGATTATGTTATTCCGCGCGATGTCCGCGAAATGCTGAAACTGGTGCTGACCCATCGTCTGCGGCTGAAGCTCCGCTGCCGCGCGGAGTGGCATGATGTCCCGCATGTGCTGGACAAGATTCTGGATTCGCTGAAAATGCCCAACGAGGACCCCGCCTGATGTTTATTCCGCGTCCGACAGGCGCCGGGACGCTCTTTCTGCTTGCCGCGGCAGCCGCGCTGGGAACGGCTCTGATGAATGTCGGGCTGGTCACCGCGCTGCTGGGGGCGCTGCTGGTTTCTTTCGTGCTGTCCGGTTTCATTCTGGCGATCCTGGCCGCGGCCGGATTCGAAATCCGCCGGGAAACGATGCTCGAGGGAAACTGTCTGGAAAAGATGTCTCTGCCGGTCACGGTCCGGAACCGCACTTTTTTCTTTCGTCAGTCCGGCGTGATCGTCGAAAAACTGGTGTTCGTTTCCGGCGGGAGACTTTTCTGCGAACTGCCCGCGCTCGCTCCGTTTGAAACCGTCCGGCTGGAACGCGAGATCACTGCGGTCCGGCGTGGCCATTTTCATCTGGACCGGATTCAGCTCGTCAGCGGCGACCCCTGCGGGCTGTTTCAGGTGCGGAAGACCTTCCGGCTGCCGGCCGATACGGTGATTCAGCCTCAAATACGTCTGCTGGGACCGCTGCCGACGGGCGGAGGCGGACAGCTTTCCCTGACGGGCGACGGACGTCCGCTGGGTCATGCCGGACAGGGCAGCGATTTCTTCGGCGTCCGACCCTACCGGACGGGCGATGAGATTCGTTACGTGCACTGGCGTCTGAGCGCGGCCAAACAGAAACTCATGGTGCGGGAATTCGAGGCGTCGGCGATCGACCGCGTGGTGCTGATTCTGGATACCAATATTGATTCGGTCGGGCTGGACGAGGCGGAAAACAATTTTGAAGCGCTGGTTTCTCTGGCGGCATCCATTACGCTGCATTTTGCTTCGCGCTACTGCAATCTGACGTTGTTCACCATGTACGGCGGCAGTCTGATGCATCTCAGCGGGGACGCGGCGGGGGTCAGTGTGAAGATACTGGAACTGCTGACGGAGATTCAGCCGGCGAAAAACCGGGTGGAAACTCTGCTGGCGGAAGTGCTGGAAAGTCTGACGTCGGGCTCGGTGCTGTATCTGCTGGGCATGTCGGTTTCTCCCGAGCTCAAAGGTCTGCTCCGGCTGCTGGAGGATCAGAAGATCGGTTTGCAGTGGGTCTGCGCCGCGAAAGAATATTTCCCGCCGGTTTCGGACGACGACCCGATGGAAATGCTGCTGCCGGCTCCGGAAGAACGTTTTCCGCAGGCTTTCGCACCGCGCCTGCTGACGTTCCAGTCCCGGTGGGAGGAGTTGTTCCAGAATGAAATCTCCGAAGCCTGAACCCGTTTATGTCCGCGACACCAGCCGGATGCGGCCGACTCCGCCGCACGGTCCGGCGCACTGGCTTTTCGCGCTGCTGCTGATGGCGGCGACTGCCGGCGCGCTTTGGCGGCATGGTCAGGTGGAACTGACTCTGGGTCTGCTGGCGGCGATCCCGCTTTTTGCCGCCACGGTCTATATTCCCTACCGCTGGATTGATTCTCTGACCCGTTCGATCGTCAACTGCCTGCTGTTCGGCTGCGCCCTCGGCTGGTGCTGCTGGCGGATGAAGGCGAGTTATCCCGATCTGGTCCTGATGGAAGGGGTCGCCATCGCATCGCTGATCTTTATTTCCGGCGGAAAACCCAAAGATTATTTCGATCTTTTCTTCATCAGTCTTTTCCTGCTGATTTACGGGGCACTGATTCCGCGTCTGGCGCATCTGAACCTGACCGCCGCGGCCGCGGTGCTGCTGGTGCTGATTGCGTTCTTTTTCCGTTCGGAGATACTCTGCGGGCGGACGGTTTCGCGGGAAAAGCCTTCCCGTCCGCTCCGACGTGTGCATCCGGTCCTGATCCAGCTGATTCTGTCGGGGATTTTTTTCTGTTATATCTTTGCCCTGATGCCGAAGAAGGAAAACGACGTTCCGGGAGTATTCGAGACATCGTTTCTGACGACCCGCGATCAGGCTCTTCCGCCGGAACTGCAGGATTGGCTGAAACCGAAGAAAGTCGCGGTATCCGAACGGGGGAAACGGCTTTTCGAGCCGCCCGCAACTCCGCCGCCGGTAGTCAAGCCTTCCGCGGTCGCGCAAAAGGGCACGCCGGTGAAATTGCCGGAAGCGGTTTCCAAAAGCATCATCGACGGCGAGGGCGGAGGTTCGCAGGGGCAGGACCTGGTGTTTTACGTCAAATCGCCGGTGAAACTGTATCATCTGGCCCGGCTTTACGATGTTTACGACGGCGCGCAGTGGAAAGCCTCCGAGCGGCTGGACAAGATTCATATCCGGAGTTATCCGCCCGATTCCGGGGTCCGTGCGCATTACGTCGAACAGAAATACACGCTGGTGAAACTTCTTTCCAAACGGCTTTACTCGGGATTCATGGCGTCCTCGTTTATGGTGAGCTCCGATTATCCGGTTTCGCCGCTCCAGAAGTTGTTTTCGACGAGTTTTTACGGGGCCGAACTGCTGTTTCAGCCGCAGCAGCATCCGTTCCTGTATCAGACTTCGGTTCAGCTGCTGATGCCGCTGGGGTCGCTTGATGCGGCACGGGCGTCTTCCGTGCCTCCGGAAAAAAATGTTCCCGCGAAACGGAACGGCCGGAACGGAAAAGCCGGAGCGGCGCGCGATCCAGCCTGGCTCGAAAGCATTACCCGGTTCCACTATCAGCAGCTTCCCCCGAAGAAGATTTCCAGTCGGGTGCGCCGTCTGGCTGCGGAGATCACCGCCGGACTGACGACCCCTTATGCCCGTGCGCTGGCGCTGCGCGATCATCTGCGGCAGAATTACCGCTACAAGCTCGAAGCGGAAAAAGTGCCGCCCGGCCGCGAGCCGGCGGATTATTTCCTGTTCGAACTCAAGGAAGGGCATTGCGAATATTTCGCCTGTGCGCTGGCGGTGCTGGCCCGCGCCTCCGGATTGCCCGCGCGGGTGGCGGTCGGTTTTTCTCCCGGCAATTACAATACGCTCTCCAATCTGTTCGAAGTCTACGAATATCATGCGCACGCCTGGACTCAGATTTATATTGCCAGGCTGGGATGGCTGACTATGGATGCCACGCCTCCGTCCATGCTGCAGAGTCATACTCTGCCCGCGGGCATCGGTCAGCTGCGCGACCCGTTCGGCGACGAATGGAAGATCACTCCGCCGGAACTGACCGAAAATACCCAGACTTTCCTCAAAAACGATCTGATGGAAAATCTGAAGAAGGATAACAAGCTCAGCAAGGTGGATTCCACACTGGTGGAAATGGTCAAGACGCAGGAAAAAATACAGGCCGATGTGGAAAAACGCTATCAGAAGACCGTGCGGAAAATCCGGGAATCCCGCGAAAAGGGCACGTTGTTCAAGCTCAAAAATTTCTGGGATCAGACCACGGATTTCTTCCGGCGCACCGTCCGTTTCCTGTATGATCTGCTGTTTTCCGCCTGGCTGCCGCTGTCGGCCGGAGTTCTGCTGATCGCGGCGGTCGTGATCTTCCTGCGGATGGTGCTGATCCGCTGGCGGTACCGCCGTCGGGTCCGGACCATTGCGAGGCTGCGGACCGAGGCGGAACCGCTTTGCGAAACCGATCCGCGGCAGGCGGTCCGGAATATTTACACGGCTTTCCGTTTCGCGCTGGAACTGGCCGGATATGAACGCGGTGCGCGCGAACTGATCGACTTCGCCGATTCACTCGCCCTGAAAAGTCATCCTCTGAGCGAGGCCGCGAGAGTGATCTTCCTGCAGTATTACCGGGTCGAATACGGTATCGTTCCGCCGACCGCCGAAGCGGCCCGGGAAACGATTCGGCTGTTCGATTCCGTTCGTCCGGTCATCGACGGTCAGTAACCGAAAACCTGTTCCGGCGTGACGGTCTGGATTTTGCCGTATTTCTCCAGTTTCCCGCGGTCCAGCCGGCTGACCGGTCCGACCACGAAAAGGTCATACTGCCGTTTTGCCAGTTCGCTTGCGGCGAAGTCCGCGATCTGTTGTGCCGTCAGTTTCCGCAGCGCATTGAAGATTTCCGGTTTCAGGTCGCGTTTGATGCCGGTTTTTTCGGACTGGAACCAGATACCGACGAGGTTTCCGTAGGTTTTCGACGCGCTCAGATTTTTCAGCAGTTTGGTGCGGGCCTGTTCGATTTTGCCGGGATACAGCGGCATGTTCCGGAAAAGTGCCAGCATCTGATCCGCGGCATCGAAAAATTTGTCCGGCTGGGTGCCGACGAAGCCGAAGATGATGTCATAACGGTCCTTTTCCGAGGCATTCTGATAGACCGCATAGGCGGAATACGCCAGACTGCGCGATTCGCGGATCTCCTGAAACACCACATTGTCCAGTCCGCCCGCGCCGAAATACTGGTTGAAGAGACTGACTTTCGCCATTCGTTCCGGATCGGGCGAGAATTTTTCCGCACGGGTGCGGATACCGACCAGGAACTGCGCCGAATCGTAATCCAGCAGGAACACCCTCGGCCGTTCCGTCGGCAGCTGCTTGAATTTCCTGGCTTTCGGTCCGGGTAAAGCTGCCGCCGCGGGCGCGGTCAGACGTTCCAGCCGCTTCTTCAGCGAGTCGGCTTTTTCCGGTCCGACATAGGCATACAGCCGCGGCAGACTGAAAGTCTGCTTCACCAGGGAAACCACCTGCTGCGCGGTGATCGCACGCAGTTCCTTTTCGCCGAGACTGTTGCCGAACAGGAGCGGATTGTTTTTCGGGTCCGGACCGTAAGCGGCAAAGGAATTCAGCGCACGGAAATTGGCCTGCTGATTCTTTTTGGCATCGGCGCGGGTTTTCAGAATCCGGTCGACATAGGCTTTCCAAGCATTTTCATCCCCTTTCAGGTCCCGGAGGAAATGATCGGCCAGTTCCAGTGCACGATCCATTCTGGAGGCGAAGCCGCTGAGGTTGAGCGAACTGCGGTCGTTGCCGCAGGAGAAGGAGAAATCCAGCGCATCCTTGTAGAATTCCCAGCGAATTTCCTGTGCACTGTATTTCCGAGTGCCGAGGAAATCCAGATACCCCAGCGCGAGCGGAAGCATCGGATTGTGATCGGACCCGGCGTCCACGAAAATCTGCAGAGTGAACAGCGTATCGTTGACCGGCGAAGGTTTGTTGCTGTAAAACAGCTTTGCGCCGTTCATCGGCAGGATGGAGAAATCTTTTTTGAAGTCGATCACATCCAGCGGCGGCAGGGGTGCGGGCGGCTGCCGGAGAAATGTTTTGCCGTAGGCGGAATTTTTGCCGGAATTGGTCTCGACCGGCGTGATTTTCGGTTTGGGCACCTTGCCGGAATCATCGGCCTTGCCGGTCACTTTGTCGGCACGGACATAATGGCCGAGTGTTCCGGCGAATTCCATGATTTCTTTCTTGCCGATTTTTTCCAGATCGTCCACGATGCGCAGATTTTCGGCGTAATCGCGTTCCTTGACGAACGCATCAAGATAGGTCCACAGCGCGTTTTCGGGATTTTCGCGCGCCTCGACCAGACCTTTGCGGTAGTTCAGGATGAGCGCTTTGAGGAGTTCCTCGCTGAATTGTCCCTCGCGGACTTTCCGGAGTTCGTCCAGCAGCAGCGCGGCGAGCTGATCGAGGGTCTGTCCCGCCTTGGGCCGGCCGGAAAGCAGGAATATCGAATAATCCCTGAGGTCGCTCAGTCCCGCTCCGGCGGAGAGCACTTTTTGAGGACGGACCAGATTGCTGTCCATCAGTCCGGTGGAGCCGTTGGAAAGCAGATCGGCCAGCAGGGTGCCGAGCAGTTCGCTGCGGCGGCCGGGTTCGATGCGGAATCCGATGCGGAGCGATTCGGATTTCGGACTGCGGACCGTGATGTGCTGATCGGCGGCAAGCGGTCCGGCTTTCGTCAGCTGACGCTTCGGCGCGGGCGCGGCGGGCAAAGCGGAAAAATACCGGTCGACCAGCTGGATGGTCCGGTCGTAATCCAGATCGCCGGCCAGCAGGATCGCCATGTTGGACGGGACGTAGTATTTTTTCAGGAAGGCGGTGATTTCCGTAATGGAGGGATTTTTCAGATGTTCGGGCTTGCCGATAAACGGGACCCAGCTGTAGGGATGCGGCGCGAAGAGTCGGGCGTTGACCGCTTCATACAGCAGCCGGCCGTCGTTGTCCATGCCGCGGTTGAATTCTTCGTAAACCGCTTCCAGTTCGGTATGGAAGAGCCGCATGACCGGATTCCGGAGCCGTTCGGCTTCCAGCTGAAGGAGTTTCGGCAGTTCCTGCGCGGGAATGTTGACGATGTAAACGGTCATGTCCGAGGCGGTGAAAGCGTTGAGTCCGGAGCCGCCGATGGAGGCGATCAGCTGACTGTATTCGCCCGCGGCTGCGAACTTGGCGGCCTGACCGGAAAGACGGTCGATTTCCGCGTAAATCTTTTCCTTCTGCTTCGGATCGTTCGTTTTGCGCCGGTCTTCGAACCGTTTTTCGATCCGGTCCAGCAGGACTTTTTCCCGCTCGAAATCCAGGGTGCCGATTTTATCATTGCCCTTGAACAGCATGTGTTCGAGGTAATGGGCCAGTCCGGTGGCGTCCGGCGGCGAATCGGCCTGACCGGCGCGGACCGCCAGCTTGAATGATATCCGTGGCTGGACCGGAATTCGCGAAAGAAAGACTTTCAGCCCGTTTTTCAGCGTGTATTCGCGTCCGCTGCAGGGATCGTTGGTGACATACTTGTAGCGATAGCCGTTCGGGTCGACCGCGTTTTTCGTTTCCATTCGGCCCGCCGCCAGTGCCGCGGGAATGAGGCACAGCGCCGGCAGAAAAAAGTTTTTCCAGTTCATCTTGACCAAACCTTTCCGTGTAAACATGGGATTCTTGCTTTTTACAGACCCCGGATCGGGGTTGAAAGTTCAAACATTGCGCTGCATTTTCAGCCGGCGTGCGATTCGGCCGGCGAGATCGATATGCCGTCCGGCGGAGACGTTGAACCGTTCGCAGATGCCCCGGACCAGCGAATCGGCATGGGCCGCCCGGCCGGAAATGAAATCGGCGGCGGAACAGTTCAGGCGGACGGTGATTTCGGGGATGCGGCAAACCGTATCCGCCGGGTCGATGCCGGGGAACAGCAGATGACGGTTTTCCGCCTGAAAAAGCGAGGCTTCCAGATGCAGGGGTTCGTCGCTGAATCCGAGAGCGCCGTAGAGCGAGGCGCAGAAATTCACCGCATCGGTCACGAAGTCGCACAGCCCGGAATACGGGACGGGGTCATCGGGCGGTCCCGGCAGCACCCGGCGGAAATGGAACTGGCCGGACCGGAAAATCTGCCAGAAACCGTTTTCGCCGCCGCAGCGGAGCGAAACGTTGGTCAGGTAGGCTTTGCGCAGATTCTGCGGCGAAATGAATTCCGATTTCAGATCAATGCCGCAGGATTCCTCGGCCGCCGCCCGCACTTCGGAAAGCGTGAAACGTTCCGGCGCATACTGGTCGGGCGCAATGACCAGTTCCGCCTGCATGGCGCGCGGGTCTGTCCCGGCCAGTTTCTGGAAAAAACGCCGGGAATGGTTCAGTTCCTCCAGAAAACGGCTTTGACTGTCGTTGCCCGGAACTGCGGTATGGTTTTCGTAGAGCAGACCCCGGAGCATGCGGCCGAGCAGTTCGCGCTGATTGCGCATGGCGCGCTGGATCAGCGCATGGACTTCGCTGGCCCGGTAGGCGGGGCGGCTGGAAGCGTCCGCGGTGCGGATATAAAACACTCCCTGCTGGAGTTCGTGTTCGCATCCGCCGGTGCAGACATGCGGCAGCTGGGAAAAACGCCTGATGGCGAAGATCACGAACTGTTTGCCGTCCACAATGGGCCGTTCGAGGGTGAATTCGATCTGCGGATCGGAAAAGCGGTTGACGAAATTGCCGATCTCGGTGGGGTCGAAAGACTGCGATTCCTCCTCGGTCAAGCCGGTGAGAAGCGAAGGCTTGCCGGAAGCGTCCTCGCCGACGCCGACCACCACGTAGCCGCCCTTGGTGTTGGCCATGGCCATACAGTGACGGGCGAATTTGGCGCGTCCGGCGCGCGACAGTTTGTTCCAGTTCTGCGTCGCCTTGTAATCCAGTTCGTCGGATTCAACGCCGCGTTTGATGATGCTTTCCCAATCCATATTCTGTTCCGCTCCGTGTCAGGTTCATGAGAAAAATTAGCACAACCCGGGGAAAAATCCAGTCCTTTTGTGTTTTTTGCCGCAAAATAATTCCGGTTCCGGGTTTGATTCTGCGGATTTCAGCATTATATTACCTGTCTGAAAATCAGATAAATCAATCGGAAGGGATCAAGAGACCATGTACGCTTTACTTATTGCGCTGCTGTGCGGAGGGATCGCCGGCGGAATTGCTCATTTCAGCGGACTTTCCCGTTCGTGGAGCATCGTTATCGGCCTGACCGCTTTCCTGGTGACGGTCATCACGATTTCCCAGATCGTCCGGGTGAAGATCAAGAAACTCAACGCAGACATCCAGCAGGTCATGGAGGAACTTCAGCACAAACTCATGCTGATGCAGAACCAGTTCATGCGTCGTCCGCCGGGTTCGCAGAAGGTGATGATGCAGGCGCTGGAAAAGGAACAGACCGCCGGAGTGCGCCGCGCGCTGGCGGCCTGCGATGCCTTTGTTCCGCTCTACCGCTGGAGTTTCCTGCTCGAACGGCAGATCAACACCATGAAGATGGCGCTCTGTTTTCAGATCAGGGATTTTGCTCAGGTGGACGAACTGATGCCCCGCTGTCTGTTCATCGACCCGCAGTCGGTCTGTCTGAAGATGGCCCGGATGTATATGCGCAAAGAAGAAGGGATCGACAAACTGTTCAAGAAGAAATGCAGTTCTCTGAAAGAACCCGCCTGCGTGCTGCCGTATTCGCTTTACGCCTGGATTCTGGTCAAACAGGAACGCTACGACGACGCGCTGAAACTGCTGGTCGAGGCCAAAAAGAAAACCGACAACGAAGTCATTGTCCGGAACTGGGAACTGCTGGCCAATCAGAAATACAAAAACTTCTCCAACGCAGGTCTGGGCGAGATGTGGTACGCGCTCGGGCTGGAGGAAATCCGGATGCCGAAACAGCAGCAGCGGGTCCGTTACCGCTGAACATTTCCTGTTTTTTTCTGCGGAACGACGCTTTTTTTCGTTTTTCCCCTTGACTTCCAGCAACTGTAACTTATAAATTATTCCGCGGCAACCGGAAGGAGTTGATGGTATGGCGGCACGGAAAAAAATGTGGATTCGGTCTGTCCGGCTGATTGCGGCGGCAGTGTTTCTGTTTCTGACGGGGCTGGCGTTTTCGGGATTCGGCGCGTGGATCGCGCCGTTCCTGCATGTGCAGTTCGGTCCGGCTCTGGTCAAATGCACCGCCGCGTTTTCCGCCGGAGCTTTGAGCGTGGTGCTCGGAATCGTTCTGGTCACGGTGCTGTTCGGAAGATTCTATTGTTCGGTGTTCTGTCCGTTCGGTCTGCTGCAGGACATCCTCATCTTTCTCTCCCGCCGGAAAGAGACTCCGGTGCCGAATTTCCGCAAGGTGCGCTATGGTATCGCGGGCGTGGTTTACGGTTTGCTGTTGTTCGGCTGGAGCGTCGGATTCCAGGAGCTGGACCCCTATTCCAATTTCGGCCGCATCGTTGCGGTGTTTTCGCTCGGCGGCCTTCTCATGCTGGTGTTCATCATCGTGCTCGCCTCGTGGAAAAAACGGCTTTACTGCACTGCGATCTGTCCGGTGGGGACTTTGCTCGGACTGGCGGCGAAAATCAGTTTGTTCAAACTGGGCATCAAAGGCAAATGCGTCGAATGCCGGACCTGCGTCAAATACTGTCCCGCCGGCTGTATCGATCTCGAAAAAGGCACGATCGACAATGAACGGTGCGTCCGCTGCATGAACTGTATTTCGCGCTGTCCGCTGGGCAGCATCGGTTTCGTTCTGCCGCGGAAAACGGAAGCCAAACAGGATGTATCCCGCCGGGCGTTTCTGGTGAACGGCGGCATTCTGCTCGCGGGTCTGGCCGTGGGCGCGGTGTGGGCAAAAGCATTTGCCCGCGTGGCCGGTCGGGCGCAATGGACCCGTATTCTGCCGCCGGGCGCGGGGAACGCGGTCCGGTTTTTTTCCAAATGCACAGCGTGTCAGCTCTGCACCGCGAACTGTCCGGCGAAGATCATTGTTCCCGCCCCGTCCGGCAGCGGTTCGGTGTCGCTCGATTTGAGCAAGGGCGCGTGTCAATACGACTGCAACCGCTGTTCGCAGGTATGTCCGACCGGCGCGATCATGCCGCTGACGCTGGCGGTCAAACGCAAGACCAAGATCGCCGAGGCGAAATTCAATCCGCAGAAGTGTCTGGTCTTTCAGGAAGGCACGCCGTGCGGCAAATGCGCCAAAGCGTGTCCGACGGGTGCGGTGATCCTGCGGAAAAACGGCACGCCGCGTCCGGTGAAGACCGCGCTCTGCCTCGGCTGCGGCGCCTGTCAGGCGGTCTGTCCCGCGCCGGAAAAGGCCATGACGGTCCACGAAATCGAAAAACAAACCATGCTCGAAGAAGCATGACAGGAGAAATTGGAAGATGGGAAAACTGCTGTATTTGGAAGGAGCGTCTGGAATTTCCGGCGATATGACCGTGGCGGCGCTGCTGGACCTCGGCGCGGACCGCGAAAAACTCGCCGCCGTGCTGGAAAGTCTGCATCTGGAAGGTTTCGATTATCATATTTCGCGGAAATCCTCCCGCGGTATCGATGGCTGTGATTTCGAGGTGAGCCTGCACGAACATCATCATGAGCACGAACATGAGCATCACCATGAACATGAACACGAGCATGAGCATCATCACCACGCGCACGAGCATCGTCACGAACACCGGAATCTGAATGACGTCTATGCGGTGATCGACCGGGGTGAAATGACCGATCGCGCGCGTGAACTGGCCAAAAAGATTTTCCTCATCGTGGCGGAAGCCGAATCGAAAGCGCACGGCAAACCCATTGAGGAAGTGCATTTTCACGAAGTCGGCGCGATCGATTCGATCGTGGATATCGTTTCCGCCGCGGTGCTGATCGACGATCTCGGGATCACCGACTGCGCGGTGACCGGGCTGACCGAGGGTCACGGTTCGGTGCATTGTCAGCACGGCGACCTGCCGGTGCCGGTGCCGGCGGTGCTCAATATCGCCGCCGCCTACTCCATTCCGCTGCGGACCTCCGAGGTCAACGGGGAAATGGTCACGCCCACCGGGATCGCCATCGCCGCCGCGCTCCGCACCCGGACGGCGCTGCCGGCGCAATATACGGTCAGCCGGGTCGGGATCGGTCTGGGCAAACGCGATTTCGGCCGGGCGAACATCCTGCGGGCGATGCTGCTGGAGGAAACAGTCGGTCCGGAACAGATTTTTCTGCTTGAGACCAATATCGACGACTGTTCCGGCGAACAGCTCGGTCTTGCCTTGGAAAAACTGCTTTCCGGCGGTGCGCGCGATGCGCATTTTATGCCGTGCTACATGAAAAAGAACCGGCCCGGCTGTCTGCTCCGGGTCATTACCGACGGGGCGCATCTCGCCGACATGGAGCGGATCATTTTCGAATCCACTACGTCGATCGGCCTGCGGAAGATTCCCGTGGAACGCACCGTCATGCAGCGTCAAAGCGTGATGCTGGAACTGCCGTTCGGACACGTCGAGGCGAAAAAGTGTTGCTGGAACGGCATCACGCGCTGTTATCCGGAATACGAAAGCGTGAAAACTCTGGCCGAGCGCGCCGGGATGGATTTTTCAACGGTTTTCGCGGCGGCTGAAGAGGCAGCCCGGACACTCCGCTGAATCAAAAAAAAGGAGGAAGGGAAGATGAACCGACGGGAATTTCTGAAAGGCACCTTGAGCGTGGCTGCGCTGGCCCCGCTGGCGAAACTGGCGGCGAAAGCGGGAGCCGACGGCAATAAGAGTTCCGATCTGGCCAAGGGACCGCAGGTCACCCGGCGGCGGTACCGCGATACCGCCATGACTCTGCCGATGCTCGGCTTCGGCATGATGCGTCTGCCGACCCTCGGCTCCGACAATACTCAAATCGATTACGCCACGGTCGAAAAGCAGATCGCCCGCGCGCTCGAAGCCGGTGTGAATTATTTTGACACCGCCTATTTCTATCACGGCGGACGCAGCGAGACCTGTGTCGGCGACGTGCTCTCGAAATTTCCCCGCGACTCCTATTATCTCGCCAGCAAAATGCCCGTGCGCATGGTCCGCAGCGAGGCCGACGTCAAGCGGATTTTCGAGGAACAGCTGAAAAAGTGCAAAACTCCGTATTTCGATTTTTATCTGCTCCACAACCTGAATCAGGCCCGCTGGAAGGATGCCATCCGGTTCAAGGTCTATGAATATCTGCTCGAACAGAAAAAACAGGGACGCATCCGCAAACTGGGATTCTCCTTCCACGACAAACCCGAGGTGCTGGAGACCATCGCCAAGGCGCATCCGTGGGACTTCGCCCAGATTCAGCTGAACTATCTCGACTGGACTATGTACCGTTCCCGGGAACAGTATGAAATTCTGGTGAAATACAATATTCCCGCGATCATCATGGAGCCGCTGAAAGGCGGCGCGCTCGCCCGGCTGAATCCGGAAACGGAAGATGTTTTCCGCAAGGCCGACCCGAAAGCGAGCGTCGCTTCGTGGGCGTTCCGTTACGTCGGGAGTCTGCCCAACGTGCTCTGCATCCTTTCCGGCATGACCTTGATGGAACATCTGGAAGACAATATCCGGACATTTACCGATTTCAAGCCGCTGACCGATTCCGAACGCGCGGTCATCACGCAGGCGCTGGCGGTCTACCGCAAGACCAGACTCATCCCGTGCACGAACTGCCGCTACTGCATGCCGTGTCCGGTCGGCGTGAACATCCCGCGCAATTTCGAAATTTTCAATCAGTTCCGGATCACCGGCCGCGCCCGGCGTTTCCCGATCGATTACAACGGCATCCCGGAAGACCAGCGCGCTTCCGAGTGCGTTTCCTGCGGCGCCTGCCTGAAAAAGTGTCCGCAGAAAATCAACATTCCCGCCGAGCTGAAGAAAATCGCCGCCGAGGCCGAAAAACTACGCACTCGCGGACGCCGCCGGAACGCGATGAACCTGATGTCCGACCCGGATGAATTCGAACTCGTTTGAGGAGCGTGGACGGCATGGACCGGCGGGATTTTCTGAAAAATCTGTTCAAACTGGCGGCCTATTGTCCGGCGGCGCAGCTGACCGATGACGACAATCCGGCGCCGACCGGGGAAAAGACGTTCGACAAGCGTTCCGGCACGGAACCGCAGATCACCCGCCGGCCTTATCTCCGCACCGGCATGACCCTGCCTCTGCTCGGGTTCGGCATGATGCGCCTGCCGGAAAAGGACGGCGCGATCGATCCGGCCGCCGCCGGCGATATGGTCGCGCTCGCCATGCGGCACGGCTGCAATTATTTCGACACGGCCTATGTCTATCCCGGCAGCGAGGATTTTATCGGCAAGGTCCTTTCCGGATATCCGCGCGAATCCTATTACCTTACCAGCAAGATGCCGATTCACCGTCTGAAATCGGAGGACGATCTCGGCCGGATTTTTCAGGAACAGCTTGACCGCACCCGCGCGGGCTATTTCGATTTCTATTTCATGCACTGGCTGAACGCGGAACACTGGGAAATGGCGCAGCGCTTCAAGGTCTGGGAGTTCCTTGAAAAACAGAAAGGTGCCGGACGCATCCGCCGGATCGGATTCTCATTTCACGACGAACCCGAACTGCTGGAGAAAATTGTGTCGGCGCATCCGTGGGAACTGGTCCAGATACAGCTCAATTATCTTGATTGGGAAGTCTGCCGGTCGCGCGAGATGTATGAGATTCTGACCCGGCGCGGCATTCCGGTCGCGGTGATGGAGCCGCTGAAAGGCGGTTCGCTGGTCAAGCTGACCGATTCCGCGCGCAAAGTCTTCACGGCCGCCGCTCCCGAGGCGAGCATCGCTTCGTGGGGTTTGCGTTACGTCGCCAGTTTGCCGAATGTCCAGATCGTGCTGTCCGGCATGTCGTCGCATGAACAGCTCGCGGACAATCTCCGCACTTTCACGGGATTTACGCCGCTGACCGAAGTCGAGCGGGAAACCATTGCGGACGCGCTGGCGGAATACCGTAAAACCGGCGCGGTGCCGTGCACCGGCTGCGGTTATTGCAAACCGTGTCCGCGCGGCGTGGACATTCCGCGCAATCTGGCCTTGCACAATCAGGTGAAAGCGACCGGCAGCGCCGGTCATGCCGGGATGGTTTACCACGCAATGGCGGAACGCGAGCGTGCTTCGAACTGCGTCACCTGCGGCGTCTGCAAAACGCGCTGTCCGCAGAAGATCGACATTCCGGCCTTTTTGAAGGAAACTTCCGCCGAGTTCAAGGCCAAGTGACTTCGCGGGCAGCCCGGACCTGTTCGATCGCGAGATAGTCGTTGGTCAGGATGGTGTCGATGCCCATGTCGAAGAACTTTGCCGCTTCCGCCGGATCGTCGCTCCAGAACACGTTGCAGCGGATGCCGTTCGCGTGAGCCCGGTCGATCATTTCCTGATTGAAATACGGTTTGAACAGCTGGACCTTGCAGCATTTCCATTCGATTGCGCGGTCCACGATCTTCCAGGCGGCGACGGAGAGCGGATAACCGAAATCGTCCGCGCTCATGCAACGGAGAATTTCCGGCGCGGTCTCCAGGGCGAGTTTCATGATTTCCGAGGTGGCCATCAGGTAGACGTGTTCCATCTGATCGTAGGTTTTCAGCAGATCGATGATCCGGCGGAAATGTTCGGCGGAATACGTGTTTCCGGCGCTGCCGCCCTCGGATTTGATGTGCAGATTGATGATCGCATGCCGGGCGAATTTCGCCAGCACCTCCTCGAACGTCGGGATTTTCGTGCCGGCGAAATGAGGTGAAAACTTGACGCCCGCATCCAGTTTGCGCAGCTCGGCGAACGTGAAATCCTGTACGAGGCCGGTACCGTTGGAAACGCGGTCGAGCCGGTCGTCGTGACAAACCACCGGCACCCCGTCGCGGGTGAACCGCACGTCGAGCTCGATTTCAGGTGCGCCGAGCGCGATGGCCGCGCCGAAGGCGGGAAGCGTGTTTTCCGGCGCCACGGTTTTGAAGCCGCGGTGCGCGCAGACCCGCGGATACGGCATTTGCGCTTCCGGCAGGACCGTCATGCTGCCGCAGGGCCGGCAGTTCCACGGGGTGCGGCCCTGTTCGACGAACTGATCGTTCGGGATCAGTTTGCCGCCGAACGCATTGGAGCGCATGTATTTGTAATGCGGATCACCGATCTCGCAGCAGAACGCGCCCGTGCGGCTGCCGAAGTCGCCGAGGATCGTGCCGTCCGGCGAAACCGCCAGCGAGGTGCCCGCGACTTTTGCCTCGGGTCCCATCGACACCGAGGCGCGCAGCACGAAACTGTTGCAGGTGAACGCGAGATTCTGACTGAGCATCCGCAGAATGTCCTGCCGTTCCGCGCGCTGAAATGACGAAACCAGCACGATGTCCGGATGGCGATAGGCCAGGTGCGCGATATATTCGGTGAAATAACTGTCATAACAGATCAGAAACCCGAGCCGGATGCCGTCCACGGTGATGATCTCCGGCGGCCGGAAGGAACGGGTGTAGGAGATGTCCGGCTGAATGCCTTTGATCTCCGAGGGCGGCAGATGCTGTTTGTAGAAATCGCCGGCGATATTTCCGTTCCGGTCGAAAACGCGCGTGGTATTGCGGAAGACCCCCGGCGAGACTTCACAGAGATGACTGACCGCCACGATGGCGTGACAGCGGACCGCGGCGTTCCGGGCGGCTTCGATCAGACGCGGAGTACTTTTCCGCACATACGGCAGCACGCCGCCGGCGGGAAAAGTGGCGGGCGCATTGGAGTATTCGGGAGTCAAAATGAGGTCGCAGGACGAATCGCAGCATTCGAGTTCGCGGATGAGAAAATCGACCGAACCGTCCGCTTCGGCGGCGGTATGTCCGTAGGGTATCTGGATGGCGCAGAGTTTCATGGGGTCCTCCTTTGCAGAATCACAGTTTCAATCTGGCCGCGCAGCGGAACATTTCCGCGGCGAGCGGGGCGGCGGTCCGGTTGCCGGCTTCGCCATTGAGCACCAGCACCGAGACCGCGGTCAGACGTCCGGACGGCAGTTCGGCGAATCCGATGAACCAGGTGTTTTTGCTTCGGGTTTCGCGCAGGGAGACTTCGGCGGTGCCGGTTTTGCCGGAGACGACGAATTCGGACAATCGCGCGTTCGCTCCGCCGCCGCCGGGTTCATTGACTGCGCGGTACATGCCTTCGCGCACGATGGCGATATTTTCGGGCGTAGCCTTCAGACGTCCGCGGAGTTTCGGCGGCTGCGGCTGCGTTTTCCCGGTTTCGGGGAAGCGGATTTCCCGGATCAGCCGCGGGGTCCACAGTTCGCCGCCGTTGGCGAGTGCGGCCGCGTAGGATGCCGCCTGGATCGGAGAAATCTGGATTTTGCCTTGTCCGATGGAGATCAGGGCGGTTTCGTAGGCGTTCCATTTCGGCCAGCGTTTGCGGTCGGGGAGGAGTCCGGGCGTTTCCGGCAAACCGATCCCGGTTTTGCTGCCGAGTCCGGCGGAAATGAAAATGTCCCGGATTTTTTCGAGCCCCAGTTTCATGCCGTTTTCGATGAAAAAGTCGTTGCAGGAGACTTTCAGCGCGGAGGTGACGGTCAGGATGCCGTGTCCGCCGGACTGCCAGGCCCAGCAGCGGATGCGGGAGCCGTCGCTGAAATAGGTGGCGCCGTTGCATTCGGTCTCGTCATCGGGCGACACGCCGTTTTCCAGCATGGCGAGCGCGATCAGGGGTTTGATGATGGACCCCGGCATGTAGGCATCCTGAAGCGCCTTGTTCAGGAACGGTTTTCCCGGCTGTTTTTCGATTTCCCGGTAATCCTGATTCGAGATGCGGGGGATGAAACGGTTCAGGTCGTATCCCGGAGCGGATGCGGCGGCCAGCACGGACCCGTCCTTCGCGTCGAGCATGACGATCGCGCCGAATTTTCCCCGGAGGAGCGATTCGGCTCTGGCCTGGAGCCGGGCATCCAGCGTGAGGATCAGGTCGGCCGCGGGTTCGGCCGGCTGTTCTTCGATGACTTCATGGACGAAACCGCGGTGATTGACCTTGACGAGTTTCCGTCCGGGATGGCCCTGCAGCAGTTCGTTGCGCGTTTGTTCCAGTCCCGTGCGTCCGGTGGTTTCCCGCTGGTAATAGGAATATGAGCTGCGGTCCTCTGCCGTGCGGGGATCCTGCGGACCGGTGTAGCCGATCAGATGACAGGCCAGCGAGCGGCCGGGATAGACCCGGGTGGAATCGGCAGCCAGTTCCATTCCCGGAAGTTCCTGGGTTTTGTTCTGCGGCGTGAATTCGGCGATCCGGGCCAGTTCCGCCTGGTCGAGTCCTTTCAGCACGACCATCGGAACACCCGGATAATGCTGCATGTGGTGAAGAATGTCTTTTCGAGTCAGTCCGGACTCGCGTCCGACACATTTTTCCACCTGTTTCACTTTTTGCAGGATGTAATCGGCGGACGCGTTGAGTTTTCCGGACAGCGGCATTTCCGAAAGGTGAAACCGGACCTCGATCGACGGCCGGTTGGCGGCGAGCAGACGACCGTCGGAGGAAATGATCTGCCCGCGGAGTGCGGGCAGACGGATGCTCCGGACATATTGGCGGCTGGCTTTTTCATCGAATTCCCAGCCGGAGAGGACTTGCACCTTCCAGAGCCGGATGAGCAGCACGGAAAACATCAGCATCACGAGAAAGGCCAGGATCATGACCCGGATCAGGATCGTCCGCCCGCCCGCGTTTTCAATCGTTTCGGATTCGGTCATAACAGCCCCCGTTTCCGTTTCTGTCTGGCGTCGGTGAACAGAGGCAGCGCGAGCCGGGCGTTCAGCATGTCCAGCAGCAGGATCATCAGCGGCAGAACGACCGCGCTGAATGCCGCCGCCGGAAAGACGATGGGGAATTGTTCCAGCGCCGTGGCGAAAGGATGCTGCGCGAAAAAGATCATGGAAAGAACCCATACCAGCGGCGGAATCACCAGCCCCGGCAGAAAATTCATCAGGATCGAATCGGATTCCACGTGCCGCGTCCAGTAGACGGAGAAACCGATCACCGCACCGAAGATCAGCAGGGACCACGGATGCGAAGCGCCGGAACCGATGCCGTCCAGAGTCAGAGCCCCCAGCACCGCGGTCACGGTTCCCCAGCCCGGTCCGAACGCGGTGGCGGTGTAAAATACGAACAGCGCGCAGAACGGGAAGAACAATCCCAGATTCCGCAGAATCAATTCCGGCAGACAGAAAACACCGGTCAGCAGAAAGATATAGACCAGCCGGATCATATTACGGTTTTTCCTTTACATAAACCGCGACGAAGCGGATTTCCGCCGGAGATTCAAACGGCTGCACGCCGGTTTCGAGATACAGGGGGTTGCGGGTGGAACCCGGCGCGGCTCCGCCGGGAGAAACGATCCGGCCCACCGGCAGACCCGGCGGACTGTTGCCGGAGAACGAATTGGTGTAGACCAGCTGTCCGGGAGAAGGCTGCATTCCCGGCGGCATAAAGGTCAGTGTGGCATATGGATCGGACCGCCGCCGGGCGCCTTTCAGGATTCCCGAGGAATGGATGGCGGGCAGAGAGACCGAAAGACGAAAATCCTGACTCAGAATCGTGGAAACGTGCGCGGTATGGCCGGAGACCTTGTCGCCGACCTCCTTCACCTTGCCGATCACGGCCGCTTTCGGGATGTCCGCCCCGCCGGAAAAGGTCGAGATCACCACCAGATCGCCCGGCGCGATTCCGTCCCGGCTGCCTTTGTTGATCGTGAATTCTTCCTGCCAGGTCATCGGATTGCGTCCGATCACTTCGGCAAAAACCGGGCGGAAAGTTCCTTTGCGTTTCAGCTGCAGCAGCGCCCGCAGTTCGGCGTTTTCCTTTTTCAGATCGGTCACGATGGCGCGTTCCGCGGTCAGAACCGCATTTTCCGTCATCAGATTCCGCAGCGCGCGGGCGAGCGTGTATTTGCTCTGCACGAGCAGGGCCTGATCGGCAATCGTGTTTTCCACCGCCTGCGCGCTTCTGAGGAACGGGAAATAATAGTCCGGCGAAATCCGCATTGCCGTCAGCAGGACCATGCTGTAGACTCCGTAAGCCAGCAGGGCGAACACCATGATCGCCGCGCACCAGAGCAGGAGTTTCAGGCCGGACCGCCGATTGTTTCCGGGCAAGGACGTTTTTGTTTTTTTCAGAATCATTCTTTGCTTTCTTTCTCGGTCTGTTCCAGCAGTCGCACCAGCTGCGGCAGCGGCTCTTCCCCTGAGCTCCGGTGATAATCGATCAGATGAAAAGTCAGATAATAACGCGCCGCCGGCGCCACGCAGTCGCGGTCCGTTTCGGACAGGAACCGTTCGAGCACCAGGTTCTTTTCCAGCGCGGTGAAAACCTGTCGTTCCGCTTCCAGCAGCCGGGCTGCGGCCGCCGGCTGCGGCGTCCGGATGAATTCCTGCAAGGCGGTCCGAACCCGTTCCAGCGGGATTTTCAAACTGCCCGGCGACAGACGGAGCAGTCTGGTAAGTTTGAACACGATTTCATGGGCGGTTTTTTCCGGTTCTTTCAGCCGGTCATATTGGCGGGTCAGTTCCAGGAGCCCCCCCTGGATTTGAACCGGCGGCGCGGTCTGATTCTGCCCCGCTGTTTTCAGCTCCGCGGAGAAGCGGACCGCTTCCAGGTAACGGCTTTCCATTTTTTCGGAACCCGGCGGCAGGAACATTCCGTTCAGCAGCGCATCCAGTTCCTGCCGGAACCATTTTTCCATGATCTCCGACTGGTCCGGCACGGCGGGCGATGCCGGAAACAGTGAGGGGCGTTTCTTTTTCAATCGCGGAAGAGTCAGTCGGCAGAACATTTCCGGCATGTCGGCATCCGGATTCTTTTCCAGTTCGTCCAGCATCCGGGCCAGCAGACCCTCCCGGAACAGCCCGTTCCGGATACAGATCATCACCAGCAGCTGGCAGTATTCTTCGTAGATCAGCCGGGGAGCGGTGTCTTCCGGCAGGAGCGGAGTCGCCAGCAGCCGATGCAGGGAAGGGTAGACTTCGGCCGAAGTCAGCGCGTAGGCGGCCGGGAAATACCCGTTGAACGGAGTCGCCAGCGGATTCATGTCGTCCAGCAGTTTCCGGGAGAGTCCCACCACGAACCAGCTGTTGCGGAAATGTTTTTCCAGCGCGGGGTCCTTGCCGGCGCGTCCGAACAGAAAGATTCCCGTGAGGCGGGGCAGGGCGGCGGGTTCTGCCATCAGTTTCGGATAGGAATCCGGCAGAAAACAACGGAGATTGTTGTATTTGTCCAGTCGAAACGTGAACGGGAGGGAGCTTTTTCCGTCGGACAGGACCGAGAAGATTTCCCGGACCGACGACTTTTCGCCCCGGCTTGGAATGCACTGCCGGACCAGACGCTTGAGCTGTTCGGAGAGCATGATGACCCGGCCGCGGGGAGAGACCGCCGCATCCTCGAAATTCAGCATATACAGCATGTTGTCCGCCGCCTGCACTCCCGAGCGGTCCGGCAGCGGAACCGCCAACAGCATGACTGAAAATATCAAATATTTGCCGAAAAATCGCGACATGGATTTGCCCTTTACCGTATATGGGGTTAAATTTACTGTCTGAATGACATCTTTGCAACACCAAAACTGAAAAAAAAGGAAAGAACTGCGTCATGCTGCGGTATATTCTGCGCCGGACCGCCTATTCGCTGCTGATCATCGCCGGAATCATGATCCTGACCTTTCTGCTGTTCCGGCTGTCCGCGGGCGATCCCGCCGCCACGGTGCTGGGGAAGAATCCCGCGCCCGCCGAACTCGAAGAGATGCGCGAGGAACTCGGCACCGACAAGCCGCTCTTCTTCGGCCGCTGGAAACAGACCGAAATCTACACTTCCGCCGATTTCAGTTCCGGTCACACTGTTTTCCCCGGCGTCAAAATCGAAGGGAAATACAAGACGATCCCGCAGGGAATTGAACTCGAACCCGGTTCCAAAATCATTTTCCGCCGCAATTTCGAACGTTCCGTTCCGGAACCCGTGCAGATCACGATTCAGGCATCCGGGGTTTATTCGGTCAACGGCAGTTCATGCAAAAGCGGCTGGGATGCTCCGCTCCGGCATATCCGTTCCGGGCAGCCGGAGAAAATAGTTTTGGAAACGAAGGATGCCCTCTGTCTGCGGTCGGTCGCTTTTCAGCGTCCGACGAAGGGCTGGTATGACAGTCAGCTGATCGCCTCGCTGACCGAGATCGTGTCGTTCCGCAAGGAGTTCCCCTATGTGAGTTTCTTCAATTTCGGCCGGACGCTGCAGACGCGCGAACCGATCCGGGAGAAACTGTGGAAAGGGATGTTTCCCTCGTTGATGCTGATGATTCCGATCTTTTTCGGCGAATTGGTGCTGGGAATCCTGCTGGCGATGCTCGCCTGCGTGTTCCGGGGACGCTGGCAGGACCAGCTGATTCTCTGTCTTTCCGTGGCGGGCATGAGCGTGAGTTATCTGGCGCTGATCATTTTCGGACAATGGTTCCTGGCGTATTACCTCAACTGGTTCCCGGTGTGGGGCTGGGGCGACGTCCGTTACCTGCTGCTGCCGGTGGCGATCGGCATTTTGAGCGGGACCGGCGGCGGAGTGCGTTTCTACCGCACGGTGTTTCTGGACGAGATGAACCGCGAATATCTCCGCACGGCGACGGCCAAAGGGCTGCCGCCGGTGAAGGTCTATTTCAAGCATCTGCTGAAAAACGCGCTGATCCCGGTGATTACGCGGGCTTCCACGATCTTGCCGTTCCTGTTTACCGGCAGTCTGCTGCTGGAAACCTTTTTCGGGATTCCCGGCCTCGGATATGAGGGGGTCAATGCGCTGAACGACGCCGATCTGCAGATGCTCAAAGCGCTGGTGATCCTGAGCGCGTTCCTGTTCGTGGGAATCAATCTGCTGACCGATCTGGCCTATGCGTGGGCCGATCCGCGGGTGCGTCCGGAGTGAGTCCGGAAAAAGACCGCCGATATTTTCTGCCGTTCTCTTGCACAATTCCTTTCCCGGTGTTATATTATGCCAATCATTGAAAATTTTTGAGGAAAGGATGGAAAAATGTTCGGCAACACCTTCGGAAAACTGTTCAAAATCACCTGCTGCGGCGAATCCTACGCCGGCGGATTCCGGAAAAATCTCAACCTGCCGGAGGAACTGTACGGCGGCCTGATGACCATCGTGGACGGCGTCCCCGCGGGAATCAAGATCACTGCCGATCTGATTCAGGCGGAACTGGACAAGCGCAAACCCGGCCAGACTCCGCTGGATTCCCCGCGAAAGGAGAAGGACCGCGTCTACATCTTTTCCGGCGTCATGGAAGACCAGCTCACCACCGGCGCGCCGGTCGGTATGATCATCCCCAACAATGATATTCAGGACGTCCATATCGAACAGTACCGTTCCTACAAGGATTCCATTCGCCCGGGCCACGCCGAATACGGTTTCTTCAAGAAATACGGCGAACACGGCGACTGGGTGGGCGCGGGCCGCGCCAGCGGACGCGAGACCGCCAGCCGCGTGGCCGGCGGTGCCGTGGCCAAGGCGATCCTCGACACAATGGGAATCGACGTGGTCGCCTACACCGTGGCGTCGCACGGTCTCAAGATCGATCATGAAGTCACCTACGAGGAAGCCAAAGCCAATTACCGCAAGAACGAGATCAACTGTCCCGATCTGGCGCTCGCCGAAAAAATGAAAGCCGACGTGCTCAAGGTCAAGGAAAGCGGCGAAACCTGCGGCGGGGTCATCGAGTGCATTGCGCGCGGCGTGCCCGCCGGACTGGGCGAACCCGTGTTCGACAAGATGAACGCCATGTTGGCCCATGCAGTCTGCTCGATCGGCGCGATCAAGGGCATCGAATTCGGGTCCGGCTTCGAAGTTGCCAACATGCTCGGCAGTCAGAGCAACGATCCGGCTTACGTCGATCCGGACACCGGACGGGTCCGGTTCAAATCCAATCATGCCGGCGGCATTCTCGGCGGCATCACCACCTGGGAGGACATCCGGTTCCGCTGCGCGATCAAACCCACGCCCACGGTCTCCGTGCCGCAGGATACGGTCAACGTCGCCAAAATGGAAAACACCATGCTTTCCCCGATCACCCGGCGCGACCCGACGCTGCTGCCCCGGATCTATCCGGTGATCGAAGCCATGACGCGCTGCGTCATTCTGGACGCCCTTTACATGGCTCAGGGCTATTGGAAAGTTTCCAATCTCGACGAAAAGTGGCTGAAAATCTGACCTTTTCGTGAATCAGCGATGACCCTGCCGGAAAATCCGCAGCCGCTATCCCCCAGACAATTTTTCTCTGGCGGTCTGGCGGTTTGCTTTGTGCTTTTTTTCGCCGGGGTCATGCCGTTCTTCACGAACGGTTTGCATAACTCCGTGCCGGAATGGCTGTTTCTGCTTCTGGCGATGGTCCCGGTTCAGCTCGGCAATATCGCCTCCTGCCTGATTCCGCTCTGGAAATATCCCTCGGACCGGCGGTGGTATCAGCGACTGGAGCTGAAAGCGGTCGACCGGACGGACCTGAAACCGGTTTTTCTTGGCACGCTGGCGGTTTATCTTCTGGCGGCCGCGGTGACTGCGCTCATGGTTTCGCTGCTGCGCCGGCTGGGGATTTCGCCGGAGGAACAGGCGATCGTGACCATGCTCCGGCGCGGTTCGCCGCTGATTGCGGCCGTTCTGATTCCCGGTGCGGTACTGCTGGCGCCGTTCGGCGAGGAATTGTGTTTCCGGTATGCGATTTGCCGGATGGTGGAGAGTTATGCCGGATTTCCGGCGGCTGCCGCGGTAACGGCGCTGTTCTTTGCCGGCATTCACGGCAACTTGCAGGTATTTCCCGCGCTGTTCCTGCTGAGTCTGTGGCTGAGCTGGCTTTATCGCCGGACCGGTTCGCTTCTGGCGCCGATGATGGCCCATGCGCTGTTCAATGCGATGTCCATACTGCTGATCCTGCTGAACGCGGGCTGAGCGGCGTTTCAGTTGCGGTCCGATTCGGAGGAACAGATTTTCCGCTGCCGGACCAGCGGGATTTTTTTCTCCAGCCACTGTTTCAGGGTTTCCGGCGACAAGGCGCCGGTGAGATCGAGCTGGTCGCCTGCCCGGGTGTCGGTCGCGTCGATGGTCCCGGCGGGCAGTTCGATGACGTAATAAGCGCCGCGGCAGCTCAGACACATTTTCCAGGGGGGGAATGCCGAAACGGTTTTCATGACGCGGTATTTTTCATCGGCGAAGATCACGTCGATCGGATATTTCATGAAACAGGTGTGAATGGCATTGCAGCGGTCGAAAACCATGCCGTCCATCGAATCGGAAAAACGTTTTCCGATCAATCCGGCGAGCCGTTCGCGGAACCCGGCGGCATACCGGGCGTTCCGGGCGGGAATGCTTTGACGGGTGAGGTTCAGGATAAACATGTCACTTCAGCGTGTTCAGCGCCTGATTTACGATCGGTCCGACCAGAATGATGAAGACGGACGGGAAGATGAACAGCACCACGGGGAACAGAATCTTGACCGGCGCTTCGTTGGCCAGGGTTTCGGCGCGGGCGAAGCGTTTGTGGCGGAGCTGATCGCCCTGAATCCGGAGCAGCTGACCGATCCCGACGCCGAGTTCATCCGACTGGATGATGGAATTGATGACCGAGGTCAGTTCCGGCTGGTGCACGCGGTTGGCGAGATCGCGCAAAGCCTGCTGCCGCTGTTTGCCGAGCTGAATCTCATGCAATGCGCGCTTGAATTCATCGCCCAGGACATCGCTGGGACGTCGGGAAAGAATATCGCGCAGCGCGGTCAGGAAATCTTTGCCGGCCTCCACGGAAAGCGTCAGGAGATCGAGCAGATTGGGCAGCGATTTCAGGATCGAAAGATGGCGGACGCGGACCATTTTTTTCAGCCAGGTGTCCGGGTAAAGCACCATCAGCAGGAGAATCAGCAGACCGCACAATCCCTGATCGGCGATGGTCATCAGGAACATCAGCAGAATGCCCATCAGCAGCATCAGGAAACGGACCCCCAGATACTGTTCCGGAGTGATCAGCTGATCGACTCCGGCACTCTGGAGCAGTTCCAGCGTGTTTTTTCGGAATCCGGCCAGCGCTTCCCGTTTGGTGAGGAAGGAGACATTGCTGGCCAGCGGCATGAACATTCGGAAGATCAGCGGCAGTTTCCGCGGGTCTTCGCCTTCGGCATAGGTCACGGAATCGACTTCCACCATCGCCACCAGGTCGGCGATCAGCAGGAAGAGACATCCGGCGGAAAGGCCGGTGCAAATCGCGGCAAGCAGGGTGATCATCGGTTTTTCCTCCTTCTTCAGATGTCAATATTGGTGATTTTCCGAATCGACAGAAAGCCGAGCACATCCAGCACGATAACGGACAGCAGACACAAAATGCCGACGACCGTGGAGAAAAAGGCGTTCATCATGTCCGGAACGATGTTGATCATGGCCAGCAGCAGTCCGAACGGCATCAGCGCGATGATGACGGCCTGCATCCGGCCCTGCGCGGTCAGCGCCCGGATACGGGCCGTGATCCGCACCCGTTCGCGAATCACTCCCGCCAGCCGTTCCAGCGTGGCGGTCAGTTCGCCGCCGGTCTGCCGGGCGGTCAGAATCGAAACCGCGACCAGTTCGAAATCGGGGCAGTCCAGCCGCCGGGTCATTTTTTCCAGTGCTTCGTCCAGCGAGACGCCGAGCCGCAGTTCCTGAATCAGCAGGTTGAATTCGAAGGAAATCGGCCGGCGGTTCTCCTGCGCGATCACTTCCAGCGCCTGGTTGATGCTGAATCCGGCTTTGAGCGAACTGCTCATGGACAGCAGCGCGTCTTCCAGCTGTTCGTTGAATTTCCGCATCCGCTGTTTCCGCAGGAAATTCAGGTAGACTTTCGGCAGCGGGAACGCGGCGATCGCGGCGATCGAACCGATGACGATGCTCTTCATTACGCTCAGACTGCCGGTATAGTATCCGATCAGTCCGACCGCGGCGAAAGCCGCCGCCGCCGAGAAGATCAGACTCAGGTCCAGCACCCGGGATGCGGGCATGCTCAGCAGAACGTCATCCACGGCCACCGCGGTTTCCTGCAGGTAACGTTCCTTGTAACGGCTTCCGATCATGGAAATGACGTCCACAATGACAATCAGTCCCAGCGTGGCCGCCAGCCCCGTGAACAATGCCGCCAGTAATGTGTAATCCATCAGAATCCGGCTCCTTTCAGGTCTCTCGGCGGGGTGAACAGCGAGATATCCAGTTTCAGTCCCGCCCGTTTGATGTCATCCATGAACGTCGGTATGTTGCCGGTCGGCACGTAACGTCCGCTGATCTTGCCGTCCGGAGTCCAGCCGTCCTGATGGAAGACGAAAATATCCTGCATGGTGATGATGTCGCCTTCCATTTTGGTGATTTCGCTGACTCGGATCACCTTGCGGGAACCGTCCTTTTCACGGGTGATCTGCACGATGATTGAAATGGCCGAGGCGATCTGTTCGCGGATGGCGCGCAGGGGCAGATCGAAACCGGCCATCAGCACGAGCGTTTCCAGACGGGAAAGGCAGTCGCGCGGAGAGTTGGCGTGAATGGTGGTCAGCGAACCGTCGTGACCGGTGTTCATGGCCTGAAGCATGTCCAGCGCTTCGCCGCCGCGGCACTCGCCGATGACGATGCGGTCGGGACGCATGCGCAGTGCGTTTTTCACCAGATCGCGGATGGTGATCTCGCCCTTGCCTTCGATATTGGCCGGCCGTGCTTCGAGCCGGACCACGTGATCCTGTCGCAGCTGGAGTTCCGCCGCGTCTTCGATGGTCAGAATGCGTTCGGTGTCCGGCAGGAACCCGCTGAGGATGTTCAGCAGAGTGGTTTTACCGGACCCGGTTCCTCCGGAGATCACGATGTTTTTGCGGAGTTTCACGCAGATGTCCAGAAAGTCGGCAATCGACTGGGAGATGGAACCGAAGCGGATCAGGTCCTTCACCTGCAGCGGAGTCTTGGAAAATTTCCGGATCGTGATGGAGGGGCCGCCCAGCGCCAGCGGCGGAATGATCGCATTCACGCGGGAGCCGTCTTTCAGGCGGGCATCCACCATCGGTGAACTTTCGTCGATGCGCCGTCCGAGGGGGGAAACGATCCGTTCGATGGCGGCGATCACCTGATGATCGTCGGCGAAGGCCAGGTCGGTCCGGTGCAGTTTCCCTTTGTATTCCACGTAAATCTTGTCGTGTCCGTTGACCATGATTTCGGAAATTTCCGGCATGGCGATCAGGACTTCCAGCGGACCGAGTCCGATGGCTTCGTGGACCAGTTCCTGTTCCAGCAGTTCGGGGGTGATTTCCGGCGGAAGCGGGATGGTGATCTCGCCGACGATCTCATGGATTACGCTCCGGGCCTTTTCGTTCAAGGCGTCGCCGGAGACGCCGGACATGGTCAGCCGTTTCAGATTCAGCCGTTTGATCAGTTCGATATGCGCCCGCTTTTTGATCTCCTGCAGCAGGGGACGTTTTTCGAAAGGCACGCCGGAGATTCGCAGAACGGCAATTCCGCCTTCGGTCTGTTCCGAACGCAGCAGGGATTCCATCGACTTGCCGCCGGGGGACGGCGCAGCGGGAGGTGCGGTATCGGTCGGCGGATTGGCTGCGGGTTTCTGCTGCTCCACCTGAATATCGGTCTGGGACTCGTAAGTCTCGCTCATGGCCACCCCTTCGGGTCCGATCAGCTGGATTACGGTATTTCCGAGCCGGATTTCCGAACCGGGATCGGCATTGACCGGGTTTTCTCCCAGCATGGAGCCGTCCAGATAGACCGGGAAGGCCGCATTGAACGCAAGCACCTGAATAGTCTGTTCGCCGACGACCAGTTGACAATGCCGCGGGGCAATGCCTTCGCCCTGAATCTGCAGATGGCAGGCCGGACTGGCTCCGACCCGGTAGACGCCGGGCACCAGTTTCGCCTCGAACGGTTCGTGGCCGGCGCAGTTGACTGAAATCTCATACATGGCAGTGTCCTCCCCGGCCGGTCATCTGCCCTGTTTCATCATTTCTTCGCGTTCGCGCGTATAACTCGGAATATTTTTCTGCAGGAAATTCCAGTTCACGCTCTGCAGTTCCCTGGTGATGGCGGATTCCTCGTAATTGCGTAAACTCAGATGCAGCCGACCTTTCTGCGAAGCGAAAATGATCATTTCCACTTCTTTCGGGGTCAGTTCCAGCGTAACCGTGCTGTATCCGCGGGCGCGCGCCTCCTGATTGCCGGAGCTGCCGAGCACGCCCATGTCGGTGCCGGTGGCAATGACCCGCACCCGCTGCAGAATGGTCAGCGTGATCGTGTCCAGCGAAGAATCCCCGCGCGCGTCGGGAAAACGGAAAGTCCCGATCAGATCGACATAATTGTTCGGCTGGACCAGACCGGTCACCGAGCTGGTGGAATCCACGGAAATGGAAATCGCCCGGTAGCCGGGCCGCACCAGTGCGGTCAGCCCGCTGCGTCCGGAGGAAAGCGAGGTTTTCAGATCGGTCCACTGCAGGATCGAACCGGCCTGAATGAGCGAGCGCACCTCGCGTCCGATCACCATGTTCTTCCGGTCGTATTCGATTTCGCGCAAAGCGGAAGTTTCCATACTGTTGCGGAATCTCCGGACCTTGATCTCCCGGATGGAATCCTCGGTGATTTTCTCGTTTTCGGCCAGATCGCGGACGACCTGAATCAGATAGACGTCCTGCGCCTCGCCCCGGATTTTGGATTTTTCCAGGTTGATCTGGTGAAAGGTGAACATGAAGGCCAGCACCCCGAAGAACACGGCGCCCAGGAGCAGCAGTTTCTGTTTCATAAAAAATCCCCAATGGTTTTATTGATATTCAAACGGCATCATAAAGCAATATACATGCGGGAAATGATTTCGCAAATGAATATTCCGGGAAAGTTACGGAAAAATCGGTTTTCCCGCGGTCCGGCGCCCTATACGGCCAAAAAAAGACACGTCCCAGAATCCGGAACGTGTCCTGCAATGAAAACAGCCGCTTGAAACGACTTATTTGTCATACGCGTGTCCGGCGGAACCGAGCACGTTGATGATCTTGTGCGTGTACATCGCTTTCATCCGGTCGCGGGCGGGACCCAGATATTTGCGCGGGTCGAATTCGGCCGGTTTTTCCGCCATGACTTTGCGGATTCCGGCGGTCATGGCCAGACGGGAATCGGAGTCGATGTTGATCTTGCAGACGGCGGACTTGGCGGCTTCGCGGAGCTGTTCTTCCGGGATGCCGACCGCGGCCTTGAGGGCGCCGCCGAATTTGTTGATGATGTCGACTTCTTCCTGCGGGACCGAGGAGGAGCCGTGCAGAACGATCGGGAAGCCCGGCAGTTTCTGTTCGACGGCCTTGAGCACGTCAAACGCCAGCGGGGGCGGAACCAGACGGCCGGTCTTGGGATCGACCGTGCACTGTTCGGGCGTGAACTTGTAGGCGCCGTGGGAGGTGCCGATGGAGATCGCCAGCGAATCCACGCCGGTCTTCTGGACGAATTCGATTACTTCTTCCGGTTTGGTGTAATGGGATTTTTCCGAAGCGACTTCGTCTTCGATGCCGGCCAGCACGCCGAGTTCGCCTTCAACCGTCACGTCATGGGCATGAGCGTATTCCACGACCTTCTTGGTCAGGGCGATGTTTTCTTCGAACGGGAGGGCGGAACCGTCGATCATGACCGAGGAGAAACCGAAGTCGATGCAGGATTTGCACAGTTCATAGCTGTCGCCGTGGTCGAGATGCAGACAGATGGGCACCGGGCCTTTGCCGTTGCTGATCTCGCGGGAGTATTCCACCGCGCCCTGGGCCATGTAGCGCAGCAGGGTCTGGTTGGCGTAGTTGCGGGCGCCTTTGGAAACCTGCAGGATCACCGGAGATTCGTTTTCGGTGCAGGCCTGAATAATCGCCTGAAGCTGTTCCATGTTGTTGAAGTTGAAGGCCGGGATCGCATAATGACCCTTCATCGCCTTCGCAAACATCTCGCGCGTGTTCACGAGACCCAGTTCTTTGTAGCTGACCATTTTGAATCCTTTCAAGTTGGGTTCGGGTTCTTTCATATCCGGTAATATACTTCTCTCTTGATCTTTTTTCAAATTTGAAAGTGTCATTTTATCCGCTTTTTATCCGTTGAATACGAAAAAAGCGGAGTTTCCGCCGCAGGGGCGGTTTCTCCGCTTGATGCAAATGGACGCAAAGACCGGTTCAGCGTTTCCGGCGGCTTTCCTTGCCTTTGGACTCTTTGCTTTTGGTTTCCTTGACTTTGGTTTCCTTTTCCCGGACCGGTTTTTCTTCGAGCTGTTCCTCGAGTTCGCCCAGGTCGATATCTTCCTCGTATTCCTCTTCCAGGAAATCGTCGTCGGCAAATTCGTTGGCGAACTCGTCTTCTTCGTATTCGTCGCCTTCTTCGTCATCGTCGCCGTTTCCGGCCACCGACGCCGTGATCAAAGTCCCGCATTCGGGGCAGCAGCCGTCTTCGGCTTCCACGAGTTTTTCGCTGATTTCAATGTCGCAGTAGGGGCAGATCAGAACCATAACCGCATCTCCTGTTAAAGGGTTGTCGCCTTTCATGTAGCGAATTATACGAAGATTTTTTCAAATTGCAAATCAAAATCCGTTTTTTTTTCGAAAAAAATGATTTTTTTGTTCGGCATCGGATGTCATTGACTGTTCTTCAGGCGGAATTGCCGCGGCGACATTCCGGTCTGGGCCCGGAAGATTTTGCAGAAGTAATTGCTGTCGGAAAACCCGCATTCCGCGGCGATGCTGCCGATGGACATTTCCGAGTAGAGCAGCAGTTCCGTGGCGTGACTGATTCTGAGCCGGATCAGATATCGGATTGGACTGCATCCCGCGGTTTTTTTGAATTGCAGGAAAAAATTCCTTCGCGACATGCACGCCTTGCGGGCCAATTGTTCGACCGAGACCGCTTGGCGGTAATGCGTGTTGATATAGGCGACCGCCTCCCCGATTCGGAACGGCATGGAGTCAACCTGATCCGTGCCGGAGTAGAGCCGGCAGAGAATGACCACGATTTGCAGAAAAACTGCAAGCCCATACAGACTGCGCCCAGGACGGGTTGATTTGAGTTCCGTTTCCATGTTGTGGATCATTCCGGAAATAGTTTCCAGAGCATTGGAGTCAAGGTGCAGCACGGGTTCGGCAGACCGGTGAATATTTTCCGGAGCATCCGGAAAGAGAATGCGGAAGAACGGCATCCGGCTCCCGTCGAGAATCGGCAGATACAGTCGGCGGGCGTCGTAGATGATGTTGACCATTTCCATTTGATCGAACTGGTCGTAGGTATGAGTCGAGCCCGGATGGACCACCAGCAGGTCTCCCGCTCGAACGGGAACGGATTTTCCCTCGAACAAATGAACGCATTTCCCTTTGAGGATGATGGCGATCTCACTGTGGTCATGGTCGTGGAATCGCTTGGGACGCCAGCTGGTGCGGTACATGGATACCACTCCCAGCGGCATTTTTCCCGGCGGGATATGCGATTCCAGTTGGTAATGGTGAAGATATTTCACGGCATGAAACTCCAGTTTTGCACTATTATACCATAAAATTGCTCATTTGTCAAGGTTAGTGCACAAATTTTACAGTATAATTATAGTTGGAAAGGAAACAAAGGAAGAATGAACAGGATTCCTGTCAGTTTGATCGTGGATGACGGCGGACCGGTCAATATGTACAGTTTCCATGATCCCGGAAATCTGCATGAACTGCTGGTGCCCCCGGCTTTCGCGGGAAAATTCGCCGCGGTATGCAGACAATGCGGGATCAAGGGAAAATTCTCCTTCGTTCCCATGCCCGGGAGTCTCGGGCGGATCGACGGAAAAGTCTGCCGGGTTCCGAACCGGAATATCCGCGAATATATCCTGATCTTCCGGAAGCTCGAACCCAGTTTTTCCATTACTCCGGAAATACTCACCCATTACCGGGCATACGACCTGAAGACCGGCCGGTTCCTGCATGTCTTCGAAGATGCCTTCTTTTCCAACCTGACCGCGGAGGAGATCGCCGAATATGTGGGTCTGGCACTGACGATCCTCGGCCGTGCCGGCTTGACACCTGCCGGAGTAACCTCGCCGTGGCTCTGCGGCATCGACAACGAGAAAAATTACGCTGCCGGAATCGGGATGGCATTCAAAAAGGTCGTCGGGGCCGACCGCTGTTTTTATTTTCTCCACACCGGGGACGAGCTCAATCAACCGGTTCTGATGGACGATTCGGCGAAAACCGGACGGGTCGTTTCCATTCCCGGCAATACCTTCGACGCTTTCTGGCATACCCAGAACCCGGTCCGCTCCCGAATTGCCAGTGCCAATGTCAGGAAAAATATAGACCGCCTGCTCAGTCCCGACGGAAAAAGCGGGAGGATCCGGGACCTTTACGAACAGGGTTTGCCGATCACGCTGCTTACGCACTGGCAGTCGCTTTATTCCGACGGCCGGGAAATCGGCTTGCAGGGACTGGAAGCGCTGGCAAAACGCATCGATAAGATTTTCGGGAAACAGGTGGAATGGATGAGTTTTGCGGAACTGGCGGACAACTGGAAATTCAGCGGCAAGTAACATAAAAACTTAGAAAACTTAGAAGGGAAGTTATCATGCTGAAGTGCAAAAACAACATTGTCAACACCTCATCTCCCCTGTCCTCCACAGTTCGAAGAGCGACGGAGGATCATCTCACCTGCCTGAAGCGTAAAACGGCCCGCCGTTTTACGCTGATCGAACTCCTCGTCGTGATCGCAATGATCGCGATTCTCGCCGGCATGTTGCTGCCCGCGCTGAATGCGGCACGAGACCGGGCCAGAACCATACAATGCGCATCCAATATTAAAAACATGACACTGATTTTGTTCAACTATATGCAGGAGAACCGCGATTATATGCCCGCGCCGATCAGCTACAGCAAAGGTACGGCAACCTACGGATGCACGAACTGGGTTTCGGCCCTGAAAAAAGCCGGCTATATCCAGTCGGCTCATGGAACGCTGCGTTGTTATAAAGCCAACCCGGCCGATGAAAACAGAAAAGTTCTTCTTCCGATGCTGGGATGTCCGAAAGCCAGCGGACTGGCTGCGGCCGCAGCCGGCAACCCCTTCGGCGGCTGGTATGAGATTTCCTGCTGTGCGGATTACGGAATCAATTATTATGCAATGAATTCCAACGGAAGCAATACATCGCAAAATATCAAAACAATCGTACGTCCGTCAACCCGGGTCCTGCTCGGCGATGCCACTGCAAAGTCGTTTTCCGGCATCAATTTCTACGAAAACGACTCGAGCCTGAGTGCCAGACATTCCAACTCCAGCAATTATTCGACTGCCGACGGGAGTGTCCATACTTCGCGTGTTACGACGGCCGATCAGCTTCGCTACGGATTGGAATAATTGATTTATCATAGGAGGAGATAAATGAAAAAAGCTTTCTTCACCGCAATCCTGCTGTCGGTCCTATGTCTGGCGGCGGAAGACATCGTTCCTGCGGGGACCTACGGAAATTTGATTTCCAACGGAGAACTGGAATTGTATGCAGGGACTTTTCCCGGTTCCTGGCGATTTATCGGCGGCAATCCGCCCGGTTATGCAGCCAATGGCGGTTATCAAAATCAGGGCCGGTTCATTTTCGCCGAAAAGAAGAAATATTTTCTCATTCGGCAGGACTGGACCTTTACCATCGTTCCGGGAGAAAAATACCGTCTCAGAGCCACTGTCAAATGTCAGGATTTCCACTCTGCGCTGGCGTATATAACCGTTTTCAACAAAGCCTGGAAGCAGGAAATCCGCATGCCGCTGCCGGACGGGACCTATGACTGGAAAAACATCGAGCAGATCATTACCGGTTTCCCCTCGCAGGGCGGATATTACAGTATCGCCATACGAGTAAACAAAATCCGTTCCGGACAAATGGAAATCTCCAATATTTCCCTCGAACCGGCCACGCAGCAGGCATTCGAGAAAAGCACTGCATACCGGAAACTGGTGCCAGCTCCCGAACTGGTCGTTCTCTTTCCGCGGAAAAGTCAGATACCGGCGACTTCTCTGGTTCTGCATTGCCGCTGGTTCGGGTCGGCCGACGTCAAATCCATTGCATATTCCATTGGCGGACTCAACCGTCAGGCTGCTGTCGGAGATCGCGGTTTGACCGATCTGGATTTGAGCGGACTCCTGCCGGGAAACATACGATCGAGGTCAAAACCGGCAGTAAAACCTTGACGATCCCGGTCATTATTCAGCCCAGGTTGGAAACCATTCAGGAAAAGCGGCTGAACAATTTTCATTATGTGATTGCGGAGAGAACAGTCCGCGAAGGTGAAACGGTCGAATTCATCAATCCGCGTTCAGGCTGGGTTTTATTCGGTATGCCAGATAAGATGGAGCTCCGGGGTCCATCTTCCGACCGGGCGCTGCACAACGGCGATTTTTTGCAGCTCGAACTTGGCAAGCATGCTTTTACGGTCAAAAAAGGAAATGGGCCGGTTCGAATCTCGGCCGTTACCGAAACTGCGATTTACCCGCTGGGAACCGGGCCGTTTCTCCGTGGAATGCCGAAACACGACCGGCAATTTACCAAAAAATATGAATTGCCCGTCGTAATGTCTTTTCTGCCGGGGACTTTGACTCCGCCGGATTCGGAAATGGTGGAATACAGAAAAGGCTCGCAGCGTTTTTACTGCCCGCTCAAAATCCAGAAGGCAGTGCAAAATCCGGGAAACCAGCCGATCCAATCCCCCGGCCTGCTTGCAGAAAACCGGATGTATGATGGTATCTATATCGACGAGGCGGCAATGTCGTCTGAAAAGCCTCTGGTAATGTTTCTGAAAAACCTTCCTTCCCTGAAAATTCCCGCAGGCCGCGATGTTATGATGTATATGTGCGGAAGGGTCAAAGATAACGGATATACCGTAGAATTCCTTTCTCAGTGTGCCAACCTGAGCCAATGCAGCAAAGTGTTGTCGGAAGTTTATATCCCGAATCAATTCCTGAGCGTGAAAGATGCGGAGGAGGCCATAAACACGAGGCTGATACAATATGCCGTCAACCTGAATAAGGTTTATCCCGGCATAAATCCATTCTGGGGCATTGCCCTTTGTCACAGCAATATCCCGCTCAGCTTTACTGTGGATCATGAACCCGAGGCTGACCATCGGGTATTGCTGGATATGCAGATGCAGACCATCGCCGTCCGTCCGGAATTCCAAAAAATCGGCAACATCGGTTTCTGGGGTGACAATTACTCCGATCAGGAAAGGACCCGCTGGATCATGAAACTTTTCCGTCACTATGTGATCGAAGGGAAAACTTCCCTGCTGTCGGAGCAATATGGAATGAAATTGTTTCCGGGACATTTGCGCAACGCATCTTTCCGTCAGGGTACAGGCCATTGGAAAACTTCCGGGAAAATGAAACTCGGGATAAGTCCGGATGGCGGCGCGTTCATGAAACGGTTCAACAATCAAACGGACAGTTCCAAAGTGTTGTTTTTTGAGCATACCGAATCGCCGGTCGGCATCCGCCAGGCGATGAACAACCTGATTCCGGGAAAATGGTATAAGATCCGGATGGTCGTCAGCGGTTCCGGAATGGTTGCGGTGAAAATCTCCGGCAAAAAATATCCGGTCAAAGTCTTTTCTCTGGAAAAAACTGACAAGGATGCAGCGGAGAAGACGCCTCCCGTTTACGCCGAAGTTGCCTTCAAGGCCGGGAAGGAAAGCGAAATGCTTGAATTGGATAACTCGGAAATTCCGCCGCAGGCGCGCGCCGGGCTGCATTATATTTCGGTGCTGTCCTATTTCGAAGAATAAGGCCGTCAGGATTCATAAAGCGAAAGGGATATGATGAAAAGCTCGGGTCGAAAAACAGCTGCGGCATTTCCGGCGGGGAGCCGCAGTTCTTATGCTCAGGCGGCGGCGATCGTCGGGGCCCGGTATGCCGACCGGCTGGATGCCGATTACAACAAAATCTATGATTTCAAAATCGATTTCGATTCGGTTTCCTGCAAGGTCAAACCGCTGCACGGGATCAACAATTCCCCGCTGACCTTCGGCGAGGCGCTGCCGGAACTCCGTCAGGCGGGCATCCCGTTTCTGCGCACGCATGACACTGCGGGTGCATTCGGCGGTTCGCATTACATCGACATCCCCAATCTTTTCCCTGATCCGGAGGCCGATCCGGAATTGCCGGACTCCTACGATTTCGCGTTTACCGACGCGTATCTCAAGGGCATCATCGCTTCCGGGATCAAGATTTTCTACCGGCTGGGCGTCACCATCGAAAACCACTGGAAAATCAAACCGTACCATATTTTCCCGCCGGAAAATCCGCGGAAATTCGCACGGATTTGCGAACATGTGGTCCGCCACTACAATCAGGGCTGGGCAAACGGTTTCCGCTATGGAATCGAATACTGGGAAATCTGGAACGAGCCGGAAAATCCAGACATGTGGACGGGTTCCCGCGAGGAGTTTTTCGAATTCTACCGGGTCGTGGCAAATCACCTGAAAAAACGGTTCCCGAAGCTGAAGATCGGCGGATACGGCGGCTGCGGTTTTTACGGGATGAACCGGAACAACCAGTCCGATTTCGAAAAGAGTTTCGTCTTCTGGTTCGAGGATTTCCTGAAATATGTGACCGCCCGGAAAACCGCGGCGCCGCTGGATTTCTTTTCCTGGCATTTATATTCGCACGATCCGGTCGAGATCGCTCTCCATGCCGAATATGTCGGTCTCCGGCTCAAGGCGCACGGACTCGGTTCCGCCGAAAACATTTTCAACGAATGGAATTATATCGACTTCAAGAATCCGGAACGCTGGGATGATATGAAAGGAATGGTCGGGGCAACTTTCTGTGCCGCGGCATTCGCGCTCCTGCAGTCCGGATCGGTGGACAAAGCCATGTATTACGACGCTCTGCCGTCTCGCCGCTACTGCGGGCTTTATGAATTCCCGTCCGGCCGGGTGACCCGGACCTACTGGTCGTTTGCGGCGTTCAATGAATTGTACCGGCTCGGGACAGCCGTGTCGGCCGAACCGAATCCCGTGCCGGGGATATTTCTGCTGGCGGCGAAAAACCGGGCGGGCTCGCAAGGGAAAATACTGCTGGTCAATCGCCGGATGACGGGTGTCCGTTGCCGACTGGATATTTCCGGCATGAACAGAATCGTCGGCGCCCGCCGGATCGACCGGCAGCGGGATCTGGAGAAAGTGTCTGCAGTTCTGCCGGACGGTTCGATCGTGTTGGCTCCCGCCTCGATCACTCTGCTGGACTGTTCCGCGGCAGACTGATAGAGCCCTGGCGACGGCCTGCCCGTAACGCCGGGTCGTTTTTTGTTCCGTAAGGCGGACCGAACGGCTGATATTTATATGTTTTTTTCAAGTTTGTCTTGTTTTTTCCCCTGTCTCAGCATATATTAATATCGTTTGTATCCGCAACTGAGGTCTTTTGATCCCGGCAGCGAGATTCCGGAACGTTTTTGTTGACGGTCAAGCGTCAACGGGGATTTCGCATGTGGATTTGTTGAGAAGACGAAAGGAGATAAGGCAGATGCGTCTTTTTAAAAAGATAAAATCATTGTTCGAGGCAATCATCAACAGCGCTGCATTCAAAGAAGTCATCGACTATGTGAAAGAAAACAAATGGCTGGGCGTGATTCTGCTGTACATCATTCTGGTTCACTTCATGACTTGTGTCGCTTTCTGTATGGGAAATCTCAATTCGACCATAGGCAATCCTTTCATTCAGGGGTTGTGGAGTTGGCTTGCCTTGTTCGGAATCTGTCTGCTGCCCGGCGGAATGATTTCCAGGCTGATGGTGTCGCTGTTGGTGATCATTCATACTCTGATAGGTGTTTTTTCCATTTTCTTCAGTCTTGTTTTCTCGCTGAAGGTGCGGGCGGATGCCTTTGCCGTGCTTGCAGTATCGTCAACGCAGGAGATTCGGGAATTCTGTTCTGTTTTTCTGCGTGCGAAAGTGTTATTTCTCCTCTTTGCAACCGTGATTGTGGTCGCGATGCTGCTGATTGCGGTATGGAAAAGTTCCATCAGACGGAAGCTCTGTCTTTATGTTTTTGCTTGTATTTTGATTTTTCCGCAAATCATCGACATGGTGCGGCTCGCGGCGCGAAAAGATTATGAGTCTATTTATTCCAAAAATCCCATAGCCTCGCTGATTTATGAATTCATGTCCTATCGGGAGTCCGTCCATAAAATAACGCAAATGGCGTGTCGTCCGCAGATTCCGAAGGGAATTGACAATCACCGTTCCGATGAAAATTTTACCGCGGTCTTCGTCATCGGCGAATCGGCCACGCGGTTTCATCATTCTATTTACGGATATCCGAGGAAGACCTCTCCGCTGTTGGAAGCCGTAAAAGACAAATTGTTCATTTTCACCGATGTCATCAGCGCCTATGCCCATACGGTCGCTTCTCTTTCGTTCATGTTGACGACCGAGGATACGCAGCATCTCGGGGACTACCGTTATACCATGTTCGATATTTTCAAAGCGGCCGGGTTCCAAATATATTTCTATTCAAATCAGGCCCGCTGGGGTGAATATGACTCTCCCATTTCCATATTGACCGCCCATGCCGACAAAAGAGTTTTCCTTCAGGAAGAATCTCCGGGTGCTCTTGATAACGGCTTGCTGAAATATTTTGCGGAAGCATTGGCCACGAAAGGGAGAAAACTCATTGTGCTGCACTTGATGGGTAGTCACGGGAGATATGATAAGCGGTCTCCGGCTTCTTTCAAGGTGTTCAACCCAAGCAATCGGCTGGAATCGCCTTATCAGGTGGATCATTGGGACGAAATTGACGAATATGACAATTCCATCAGATTTACTGATTCCATTTTGGGGCAGATCGTCGACAGCCTCGAAAAAAATCCCGCCGCTTCATTTATGCTGTATTGTTCCGATCATGGCGATTTTTCGGAGCGGACCGAAAAATCGCCGCGGTCCGGCAGTTCGACCTCTCCGGAATTTTACGAAATCCCGTTCGTCTTTTATGCAAATCCGGCTTTTCGCGGAAGATACGGAGCCTTTTTGAACGATGTCAGGAAAAACGTGGATAAGCCGTTTTTAACGGATCAAGTCATGTTTCCCTTTCTTTCCGCTGCGCAAATATCGTTTGACGGTTTTCCCAAAAACGTTGATCTGTTTTCTCCCGGCTATGTCCCCATACCCGAACGTCAACTCGGGCGAAGCGGGGCATTTTATCATTCCCGGACAAATCCTTATAAAAAGCCGGGCAAAAATTAAGGCGCGAACGCAGGAACCCGATCTGTTCCGCTTTTTTCAAGTGGAAAAATCTCTTTCCCGTGTTATATTGCTCCTGAAAACACGGGGATTTATCCGATGAAGAAAAATGAGATTCAAGTTCGCCGTCTTCCCGGCCGAAATGAATTGCTGTGCGACGGTCGGACCGTAACGCCGCCGGACGGCTGGATTTTTGTCCCGTCCGGCGATCCCGGATTGACCCGCCGGCTCAAAGCCACCGGCGAATACTGGGTGCAGGTCCACTTGCGGCGAAACCGGCTGGAAGCCGAAGGAATCTGGACTGACGGCCGCCGGGTTCCCGGCATCAAAGCCAGACTGGCCGCCGAACACTCCGGCGCGGCTTATCAGCAGAAACTGGCCGCCGCCCGCCGTCGCCGGGAGGAGCAGCAGGACGCCTACGTGGTCCAGTTCCGGCAGGCGGTGGTGGATTTCTTGAATTTTGCGCCGCGATACCATGATTTCGCCTGGGATTTGGCCGATGCCGTCACCGACCAGGCGGTTCCCGTCGGCAGCGGCACGGTCGCCCGGACGGAGCGGATTCCCTTGTCGGTTCGGGCCGAGGCGGCGGTCATCGCCTGGATGCGGCATCAGACCACCGCTTACGACCGGATGTCGATTGCCCGGATCAAGGGAGAACGCCGCGAGGTGCGCCGCCGTCTGGCGGAACGTTCCCGCGCCTTGTTGAGCCGATACCGCGCCGGAGAAGACATCGATCCCGCGACCTGTCCCCTGGCGCAGGCGCTCAAATAAAATCCGTTTCCCCGCATAAAAATCCGGCGGAACCGTAATATCGCGGCTCCGCCGGATGATTTTCGCCGTTGCGGGGATTTACTTGTAAAGCGGACCGAAGTTCGCGCAGGCGCGGTAATCGGCGCCTTCGAGGTCCATTCCGAACGCCGCCCAGGCGGACGGACGGAAAATCTTTTCTTCCGGAACGTTGTGCATGCAAACCGGAATCCGCAGAATGGACGCCAGCGTGATCAGGTCCGCGCCGATATGGCCGTAGTTGAACGCGCCGTGATTGGCGCCCCAGTTGGCCATGACCGAATAGACGTCCTTGAACGCGCCTTTGCCGGTGAGGTTCGGCACGAAGTAGGTGGTCGGCCAGCCCGGATCGGTCCGGCTGTCGATGATGGCGTGCGCCTTCGCCGGGAGCTGGCAGGTGTAGCCTTCGGCGATCTGGAGCACGGGTCCGAGGCCGCAGACGCGGTTGACGCGGGTCAGCGTGATCGGCATGTCGCCCTTGGAGTAGAAGTGCGAGGAGAAGCCGCCGCCGCGGAAATATCCGAGGTTGGCCGGGACCCATTCGGTCGCATCCAGACACGCCTGCGCTTCCGCTTTGGTAATCTCCCAGAACGGTTTCATCGCGGGCTTGCCGTTCTTCTTCTGGCAGCCGGTGGCGTCGAGCGTGGTCGCGCCGGAGTTGATCAGGTGCATGAAGCCCGGGACGTCGATCTTGACGCCGGTGGCCTTCTTCACGGCTTCGGGACTCCAGTAGGTGCGGACGTCGGAGAAGCCGGAGGCGGAGTTGGTCAGCAGGCGTCCGAACAGCATGGCGACGCCGTTGAGACCGTCGTTTTCGGTGGCGAGCACGTAGGGAGCGCGGATGCCGTTCCAGTCGAACGAGGAGTTCAGCAGCGTTTCCATGAAGTCGCCGTTGGGCATGTGGTCGGTCCACTGGCGCTGGCCCTGGAATCCGGCGAGGATTGCGTTGTGCCCCATGCCTTCTTCGATGAAGCCGTGTTCGCGCAGGTATTCATTGCCGACCATCAGGTCGCGGGCGATCATCGCCATTTTGACGCAGTATTCGAACGTCTCTTTCGTGCGCTGTTTGGAAAGACCTTTCTTGCCGTTGTAGACGTCTTTGCCGATCTTGCAGTTTTTCGTGGACCAGGCGAGCGCTTTTTTGTATTCGGCGGGGTCGTAGATGTTTTCATTGACGCGGCGGATGATCTCGGTCATGTCGACCGATTCGCAGCGCATGCCGAGGTGCTTTTCGTAGAAATCGGGTTCGAGGATGGAGCCGGCGATGCCCATGGCGACCGAACCGATGGAGAGATAGGATTTGCCGCGCATCTGAGCGGCGGCGATTCCGGCGCGGGCGAAACGGAGAATCTTTTCGGCGACGTCGTCGGTGATCTTCTTTTCATCGGCGTTCTGAACGTCGTGACCGTAGATACCGAAGGCGGGCAGACCCTTCTGGGAGTGGGCGGCGAGCACGGCGGCCAGATACACGGCGCCGGGGCGTTCCGTGCCGTTGAAGCCCCACACGGCCTTGATGGTGTGCGGGTCCATGTCCATGGTTTCCGAGCCGTAGCACCAGCAGGGGGTCACGGTCAGGGTGACAGCGACGTTTTCGAGGTGGAATTTGTCGGCACAGGCCGCGGCTTCCGCCACGCCGCCGATCGTGGTGTCGGCGATGACGCACTGCACGGGCGTGCCGTCGGTGTAACGCAGGTTTTTGGAAATCAGGTCGGCGGCGGCTTTCGCCATGCCCATGGTCTGAACTTCCAGGGATTCACGGATGCCTTTGCGGCGGCCGTCGATGGTCGGACGGATTCCTACTTTCGGATACATGTTTGCCCTCCTTGGCTGATGGTTTGATGGTTCTTTCTCCCGATTCAAAATACTTCCGGATATGAAAAATGCAATCTCGTTTTTTATGAATTTTACAGTTTTTTATATGAATAAAGAAAACATGCGCGGCCTTCGCTCTGCCGGAACGGCCGGTGTTTCCGGCGGAGCTGCAAAACAAAAACCGGAAAAAAATTACCTTTTTTTCGGATTTGACGTTGAAAAGGCTGTTTGCAGAGATTATATTGACCGAAAGTTCTGTAATTTTGCATTCAAATCTGGAATGGAGAGAATATGAAAACGATTACAAAAGTCTTTCTGCTGGCGGCAGTTCTGTTCTGCTTCGCCGCTTTCCCGGCCTCGGCCCAGAACAAAGAGGAAGCAGACGGCAGCACCGTTGTCACTTCCCGCATGGTGGCGGATACCATTTTGATGTATATCCCCAACCGGATCATGGACTTGCTGGATATTTTCTCGATCAAGCTGGGAACCGGCGCCACTGCGAAGCTCCGCGTGCGGACGACTCATGCGATCGGGGTCGGCTTCGGCATCGGTCCTTCCGGTATGGTCGAATGGGGCTACGGCCGCCGGTACGGCGCCGCGCTGGATACTTTCAACGAGATTTTCTTCCTGGCCGACGGCTATTACGATTTGAAACGGGAATATACCCACGGAAATCTTACCGAGTTCTGGTATGAGGCCCAGGGCATGCAATTCCCCGGCGATGCGCTTTTCACGCAGCACAAAGCCTGCGACTACTGGGCGCTGGAACTGGAAGCTGCTGCCCTCATCGGTCTGAAAGTGGCTTTCCATCCGCTCGAACTGGCCGATTTCGTCTGCGGGATTTTCTGCTACGACGGAATTTCCAAAGACGACTACAAACTGCTGGTCCATTGATCCGGTTCGCCGGAGACAAAAAAAGATTCTCCGCCGCCGGGTGTTCCGGCGGTTTTTTAATGCACCCGGCCGGCCGTATGACGAAACGGCTGTGCCGGTTTGAAATTTATCCGGAGGCATGAATGAATATCGGCAGCAAAAAAAACGTCTTCCCGGCTGCATTCGCAGCAGTCCTTTTAAGTTCCTGCGCGTCGTCTTCCTTTCTGGCGGTCTCTTCCGACCGCGGGCCGGCCGGCGGCGTGTATGAGATCAAAAACGGCAAAGCCGGACAGATTGCCGTTCTGCCGTCGATGTATCATCTGGTCCGCGATCCCCGGGCGGAAAACCGGTATTACGGCACGTTTATTCAGAATCCGGCCTCCTCGGAACGGAAAGAGCGGACCGGAGCGGCGGCGGTGCTGGAAAGGACTTCCGGCAATGTGCTGCAGCCGGTTCAGATACGTCCCGTCGGCGGACAGACTCCCTGTTTTGCCGCGTTGTCTCCGGACGGCGGTTTTCTTTACACGGCCAACTATTCTTCGGGCGACGTTTCCGAGCTGCCGCTGTACCGCGGCCGGATCAGCGGTCCGCCGCGTTTGATCAGGCAAACGGGACAAGGTGTCACGCGCCGGCAGAAATCGCCGCATCCGCATTGCGTCCTTTTTGATCCGGCGGGAAAACAGCTTTACGTCTGCGATCTGGGCACCGATCAGATTTGGATTTACCGCTGGTCGCCGGAAAAGGGCGTCGAGCTGCCCTGTGCGGGAAAACTCAAACTGCCGCCCGGTTCCGGGCCGCGGCATCTGGTTTTCGATCCCTCCGGTCTGGTCCTCTATACGGCGAATGAGTTGAACAGCACGGCGGCTTCGTTCGTGCGCGACTCGCTCCAATCGGAATGGAAACCGGGTCCGGTGCGTTCGACTCTGCCCGAAGGCGTTTCCGGGGCAAAGAATTATCCCGGCGCGATCAAGATCACGGCGGACGGACGTTTCTTCTTCGTCACCAACCGCGGACACGATTCCATTGCGGTGTTCGAGGCTTCGCGGTCCGGCGATTTCAAACTGCTCCGGACCGTTCCTTCCGGCGGAAAATATCCCGGCGACCTTCTGCTGCTGAACGGCGAAACCCAGGCTGTCGTCCATTACCGCGAAGGCGGAGTCACGCTGTTCGATCTCGATCCTGCGACCGGAAATCTGACTCCGAAAGCGGGCAGAGTTCCGGTCCCGCGCGGTCTGGCCCTTTGCGAGTGACCTGCGCGGAACCGGCGGGTCCGGCGGTTATTTCGCCGCCTGCGGTTTGACCTGGACCTGCAGGTTGTCCAGATACATGATCTGCATCTTGTCGGACGGATTGTTCACCGTGACGCGGAAGATGTATTTGCCCGGCTCCATCGGCAGCGGGGTGAAGCGAAATTCCTTCCAGCCTTCTTCTTCGAGTCCGGCGTTGACGTGGAAGGTCTTGAGTTTCTTTCCGTTGAAGTCGGCCGTGACCGCGGCGTCACCGCGGGCGAACAGCGAACTGCGAAGGACGGCGGGAGTCTCGCTTTCGATCGGGCGTTTCGAGGTGATGACGACACTGGTCTTCGCCGGAATTTCCAGCTTCAGGGACAACCCCTGACTGAGGTGGCATTGCGCCATGAAATTATCCTTGGCGTCACAGTTGCGTTCCCGGGTGAACGAATACTGCAGGTCCTTGGCGCCCTGGATGTCCCATTCCCATTGACGGTATTCGAAGCAGCCGTTGACCAGATAATTGAACCGATTGGAAGCGAGGTCGAGCAGCCCGATTTCGGCCATGGATTTCCACGGCCGGAGCGAAATGGCGTATTCCCGGAGGAATCCGACGCCCGCGAGCGCGTTTTCGGTCAGATTGTGGGCGATGGTCGCTTCATTGTTGACCGCGGCTTTCTGCGCTTCGGCAAAGAGTTTCCGCAGCGTGTTCTTTTCCATGCGGACCTTGGTTTCGGACGGCTGAATCAGGGGCAGCACCAGTCCGCCCGCGGCGGCCTCGCTCCACATCGCGTTCAGGCGGGATTTGGAATAGACGACGTTCACCCCGGCGATGAAGAAGTCGATTCTTTTCTTTTCGATCGGTTTTTTGGCCAGTTTCCGGGCGCGGTTCAGTTTGCTGAGGGAGTTCTTGTGCCATTCCTTGTCGAAGATCGCCGAAAGCATCCGCAGCCGGTTGGCATACATGCTCGGGGCGTAGGCCATCATGGGATATTCACGATTGGAGGCTTCGCTCCATTTTTTCAGGAAGGTTTTTTCGCGTTCGTCGAAGTATTTATACATGGCGTCGGCGGCGTTGCCGAAGGCGGCTTCGCAGAATTCCCGCAGCAGATCGTCGCGTTTCAGGTCTGGATTCCAAGCCAGTTTGGCGAGGATGTAGTTGTCGGTCGCCCGGACGGCGGATGCGATGCTCGCTTCGCCGTAGATTCCTGCGGCGTTGTATTTCCGGAGCAGTTTGATGTTGTGTTCGATCAGGGTGCTGTGGTCGATCGGCATGCCCTGATAGTAATGGGTGCCCCAGTATTCGCGTCCGACGATCTTGGCGCCGATCTTGCTCAGACCGATGATCTTGTCGTCGAGTTCCTTCTGCTTTTCCGGCGTGGTGGCCTCGACCTGAATGTAGCAGAGCGAGAGATAGCAGTTGTCCGGCAGTTTGACACCGTTGTTGGGAATGCCGGAGAAGTAACTGTAACTGAACATGCCGACCTTGGTCTTGGGATTGATTTTCTTGGCGCGGGCGGCCACGTCGGCCATGAACTTGTACATGCGGTTGGTCAACGTGGTCCCCGGCGCGGTCTGAAGCGGATAATCCTCGGCCTTGCATTTTTCGCATTCGCAGAAACCGGCGCCGTCGTTCGGACTGATCGAGCGGATCATATCAGGTTGTTTGGCCGCTCCGGCCGCGAGGTTTTCGGCGATGATCTGACGCACTTCCGGGTTGGAGGTGCAGAGCTGCCAGGAACCGGTGTCGCTGTTGGCGCGGCGCGGTTTTTCCGGCTTGACGCCGCCCGTCCAGTTGGCGGGAGTGATCAGCGAGTAGTATTCCGGATGGGTCTTGCCGTATTTTTCCCGCGGGACCAGCCGGGCGAAGGCATGACCGAAAACGGCGCGCATTTCCTGGCCGATCTTCCGGTGGGTGCGCCAGGCGGTCAGATTCAGACTGTCCTGCGTGGGAATGTAGCGCGACCAGAAACCCGGACTCAGACGAATCGAGAACGGCGGCTGAAAACCGTAATCGCCATCGGCGAGCGTGCGGACTTTTCCTTCCGGGATGACTGTGCCGAGTTCACCCGGCCAGAGATAACGCACGCCGACTTCGCGTTCGAGAAAATCCGCCACGGCGTAATTGACGTTGGTTCCGAAGATGTCCAGCCGGTTGCCCTTGACCGAACTTTCCACCATTTTCGACGGAGTTTTCACGCCGACGAAAATCCCTTCGGTCTCTTTCCCGGCCGGTTTGACCGCGAATTTGCAGCCATAGACCTTTTCGAGCGTGTCGGCCAGTTCCTGAGCGGCGGGCTGACATTTCTTCGCGAAATACACGGTGCAGGGTTTCCCCAGTTCGAAGGCGGACACGGCGGCGCCGGCTGAAACCAGCAGGGCCAGTGTGACGACGGTTTTCTTGATTGAATTCATGGCGACAGACCTCCCGGTTGTTCTCTGTCTGCAATATAACACAGTATGTTGCGGAAATCAAGGAACGTCCGTTCCGAATACCGCAGATTTGATTCGCGGGAATCCCGTAAAATGGTTCAGATTTCAAAAATCCCGGTCGCCGGTCCGGACGCTTTCCCGCCCGATCAGCAGATACGGCAGCACGGTCCGGGCCGGGGCTTTCCCGCCGGTGATCCTCGCTTCGATCACCTCCGCCACCGCACGGGCCAGCGCCGGATAATCCGGGGTGATCGTGGTCTGCGGCGGCGTGCCGTACCGTGAAAAAAAGGTCTGTTCCGAAGCGATCAGCGAAATATCGTCAGGAATTTTCCGGTTGAACATGGACAGCGCATACGCGCAGAGGATGCCGCCGCTGCCGCCGGGACAGAACAGCGCATCGACATTTTTCCGGAGCAGTTTGCCGACGATTTCCAGATATTCCGCATCGCTGCCGAACCGGATCAGCGAGTCGTCGCAGGGCAGCCCGTGTTTCTTCAAAGACTTCCGGATGGCTTCGTACCGGATGTCCGCATTGCCGGTGCCGGGTTTCCCATGAATGATGCAGCCGATCTTCCGGCAGGAATTTTCATACAGATGGGAGATCGCCAGTTCCATTCCCTGCGCTTCATCCGAACGGACCAAATAAACTTCCGGTGAAAGTTTTTTAGCCTCGCGGTCGATAATGATGAGCGGGACCGAAAAACGGTCGGACCAGCCGGCGAAATCGCCCGGTTCGGCGCCGATCGCCGCCGCGGCGCAGAACTGAATGCTCTCCAGCCGCTCCAGATTGTCCTGCGGCAGCACTTCCAGCCGGAATCCGCGCTGCGGCAGTTCCCGCGTCAGCGCCATCAGGATCATTTCCACGCAGCACTGCACCGGATAGACCGAGGAATAGGGCGTGATGATGACCACATTCCGCTGCCGGCTGGAAAGACGCGGATGATAAGCATGTTTCCGGGCTACGGCCAGAACTTTTTCCCGAATCTCCGTGCGGATGTTCGGATGGTGGCTGAATACCCGCGAGACGGTGGACGGCGACACTCCGGCGAGTCTGGCGATTTCCTGTATCTTCATGATTTGTTTTCTCCGATTTTGCTTTATTTGCAATATATCCGGTTATTTCCTGAAATCAAGAGCCGGTTTGCATGAAAGTTTCCATAAAAAAACAAAAAAAAGATTGTTTTCGGCATCAATCGGGATTACTTTACTGTTCGGAAACAATTTATCATTTCAAGGGGAAGGAAGCGGAGATGAAACATTCTTTTTTCAACCGGCAGGATGCGGCACTGACGCTGCTCTGTGCGCCGGAAAGCATCAGTGAAGCCGTGGGATTGGCCCGTGCCGCCGAAATGGACGGCGCCGACGGCATTGCCGTGGAACTCGCCAAGATGCCGCTCGAACAGCGGACCGAGGCGAATTTCCGCTCGCTGATCCGTTCCGTGCAGCTGCCGTTCATGTTCATAGATTACCGCAACGACCGTTTTCTGAAAGCGGATGATGAAGCGAGGCAGAAATATCTGCTGCTCGCGGCCAAATGCGGTGCGGAAGTGATCGACGTGATGGGCGACCTTTACGATCCTTCCCCGCTCGAACTGACCCGGGACCCGAAAGCGGTCAAAAAACAGAAAGCATTGATTTCCCGAATCCACAAACTCGGGGCCAAAGTCATCATGTCCTCCCACATGACCTCGACCGAACGCAGTGCGGAAGAAGTGCTGGCGCATCTGCTCGAACAATCCTCGCGCGGCGCGGACATTTTGAAGATTGTGGTCGGAATGAACTCGGAAAAGTCTCTGCTCGAAGGGGTGCGGACCCTGCTTCTGCTGCACAGGGAACTGGACAATCCGTTCGTTTTTCTGGGCGGCGGCCAGTACGGACGGTTCATCCGCTACGTCGGTCCGAAACTCGGCGCGGCCATCGAGTTTGCAGTGCATGAGTATTTGCCGAGTCAGACCTACAGTCAGCCGACGATCCGTTCGTTCAAAGGCGTGCTGGAAAATTTTCACTGGGATATCGACGATCTCAAATAACAGGAGGCATGAAATGGAATACCCGGAATTCAAGGGAAAAACCGCCATCGCCACGGGCGCGGCATCGGGAATGGCGCTGGTCTTTCTGCAGAAAATGGCCAGGGAAGGTGCGAACGTGGTGCTGGTCGACATCAATGCTGAAGCGGTCGAAGCGGCCGCGGAAGCGATCCGCAGGGACGGCGGCAGTGCCGTCGGAGTCGCGGCGGACATCCGCAAGTATGACCAAATCGAAAATGCGGTCAACATCGCACTGGATAAATTCGGCCGGATCGATTATCTGTTGAACTCCGCCGGCGGCAACTCTCAGAGGGTCTGCAAGCAGTCCGGCGGTTTCATCAACGCCTCGCCCGAAAGCATCGAATGGGGCGTGGACGTGAACCTGAAAGGCGCGATCCTGTTCGTCCGCGCCGTGCTCGGCCACATGTTCGAACAGAATTACGGCGTCATCATCAACATGGGTTCGGTGGACGGCGTGACGGGTGCGGCGGGACTGGATTACACTGCCTCGAAATGCGGCATGATCGGCCTCAGCAAGGGCATTGCCAATTACGGCGCGAAACACGGCGTCCGTTCGGTTTGCGTTTCGCCCGGACCGGTCCTGACCCGTCCGGCGATGGCCAACATGAAAACTCTGCTCGGCCGGGCGGCGGACCCGGAGGAGATCGTGGACCTGATCATGTATATCTGCTCGGACAAAGGTTCCTTCATCACGGGGACCAACTACCTGATCGACGGCGGCCGCAGCTGCGGCATGGGCAATTTCTAATCTATTGGAGGATGGTATGCAACCATCGGAAAGACAGCGGAATCGGCGGGATGCTCTGGCGGAAGCGCATGCACAGATCGAAAACGGACTGATCCAAGGCGGTGTTTTCGCCACGCCGGAACAGGAACCGGCGGCATTCGGATTGCAGGACGTTGACCCGCATGAAAGTGCCATGACGGCGGATTCGCGGTTCGATATCGCCTCCGTCGGAAAAGTTTTCACCGCTTCCTGCTGTGCCGGTCTGATTGCGGATGGGAAACTCGATCCTGATGCGCCGTTTACGGAATACCTGCCGGATCATGTCCTCGGGAAAAACTGCGGCATCACGGTGCGCGACCTGGCGACTCATACCGGCGGATTTCCCAACGCCAGACATTACGGGGAAAAAAATCCGGACGATTTCCGCCGCGACCTGATGGTCCAGAAACCGGTCCGTCCGCGCGGCTCCGTCTTCGAATACAGCTGTTACGGCTTCATTCTGCTGGGGCTGATTCTGAACGAAATCACCGGCAAAGACCTGGATACACTGGCAAAAGAAATCCTGTGGGGACCGCTCGGGATGACGCATACCACCTGGAACGCGCCGGGTCCGGGACCGCATGAAGTGAAACACTGGCATCCGGAACGCCCCGCCGGTGAGCATAACGATGCCATGTGTTACCGCGCCAAATTCCCGCTGGGGTCCGGAAGCGTTTTTTCGACCTGCGGCGATATGATGAAATTCGTCCGGGATATGATCGAACGCAGACATTTCCCCGCCGCGTATTACGATCTGCTCACGACCTGCTGCTGGGAAGGCCCCGCGCTTCCGTCCAATCCGGCGAAATATTCCCGCCGCAGTTTCGGCTGGGATATGTGTGATCTGCGCCGCCCCAAGACGTTTTCGAAACAGGCGGTCTTCCATTCCGGCTGGACCGGCCAGACGCTTGCGGTCGATCCGGAGCAGGGTTTCGGCGCCATGATCATGACCTCCCGCACCGGGGAGTGGGAACCGGCCAATCAGGCGCGGGTGAAACTGATCGATATCCTTTACCGGAAGCAATGACCGTTTTGAACCCTGAAAATCGAGGAAGAAAAGGTTTACGAAAAAAATGAAATATCAAACTCCATTTCAAGTCCGTTCCGGGCTGATTTACGATGCCGCCGGGTCAGTGGTGCGTTTGTTCGGAGTGAATTATTATGCTCCGTTCAATCACAATTTTTACAACATCGCCGAGCTGGGGAAGGATCATTATCGGGCGGTGGATGAGGATTTCCGGCATTTCCGGGAATTAGGCGTCCGTTTTCTCCGGATCCACCTGTATGACCGAGAGATCACCGATCCCGAGGGAAATCTGGTGGAAAACGCCAATCTGGACGTGCTGGATTATGTACTGAAAAAATCCGAAGAACAGGGAATCTATCTGATGATGACCCCGATCGTCTGGTGGAATACGGTCAGCACGCAGCTGGCTGCGGAACAGGATTACGCTTACTGGTACTGCGGTTCGCGTCCGGGATTCGGCTTTTCCAATTTCTACAGCAAGGACAGCCTGCTGTGGAATGACGATGCGCTCGAGTGTCAGAAACGTTACTTCCGGACGCTGTTCGACCATCGGAACCGTTGGACCGGGAAACGGTTTTGCGAACACCGGCAGATCGTGGCGGTGGAACCGTTCAACGAACCGGATTATGTCCAGCCGTGGCTGGTCGATACGGATACCACTCCGGATGGCATGGGTTACCGCGTGTTCTCTCAGGGGAGACTGCGGCGTCAGCTCAGGGAGAATTTTCACCGATTCAAGCAGAGTCATCCGGAAATCACGGACCGGAAAACACTTTTCGATGCGTTCAATTTCCGGAATCTGAGCCGTTATCTGGCGGAGCTGATGGGGATCGTGGATGAATATTTCTCCGACCGTGTGCTGAAAACCAGTTTCGTCAGTTATGGCGGCAACGTGAGTCCGGAACTGGATCAGCTGCTGAAAAAACACCGGATCGGCGCCATTTCGTTCGGGACCTACCTGAATGCCGCCGGATTCGATGCGGTCAACACCGATATGGTGAATCACCTGCCGATGGCCGAAAAGTGGCTCGAAAGCGTTCGCCGGGAATGCCATTCCGATCTGGCGAAAGTGGTTTACGAATTCGACGCCACGGGCACCCAGAACGGTTATCCGCTGGCGGCGATCGGGGCGGCCTACCGGGATTTCGGAGTTCAGATGGCGGCTTATTTCACCTATACTCCCGCGGCGGTGGCCGCCTGGAATCCGGGCTGGCTGGTGCATTACCTGAATCTGGAACATACGCCCTCGAAAGCTGCCGGTTTCGCCGCGGCCGCGGCTCTGTTCCATCGGGAAACGCCGCCGGGACTGGTCATGGAGCCCGAACGCTGGAGCGGCGAAGGATATGCGATCGAACGGAAAGGCGACCGCGTGATTTATGCCGACCGGGAATTTTTCTGCTACTCGACGGATACGGAAATTTCGGCCCCCGATACGGAGACTCTCCGGAAAATCTTTGGCCGCGGCCGTTCCCCGCTGGCTTCCTGCAGCGGAACCGGCTGTTATGTCCTGGAAAAAGAATCCGATTCGGTATGGGTGCTTCATCTGCATCCGGCGCAGAAGTATCTGACCGATCCGCAGCGGGGAAGACAATTCCGGCACATGGCCAACCGCTGGATATCCTGTCTCACCGAGCCGCCGGTCTCCCAGCTGCGTGAAGACATGCTGGAATTCCGTTTTATGCTGGCCCCGTGGCGCAAGATCACCCCGTTCGGAAATGATGAGGCGGAAATTCCGCTGCTGGATGAATGTTCGGCCAGGCTGGCTCCCGGGGATTACCGGATCGTCTTGTCGAAATGAGCTGAAAGGTTTGAAAAATGCTGAAGGTAAAAGTCGTTGTCGCGCCCGAAGCGGGCAGAGTCGAACTGCAAACCAGTGAACTGGATGAAAATTCGCTGCCGCCGGACCGCATTCTGGTGAAAACGCTTTACAGCGCGGTCAGCGCCGGCACGGAATGCGCCTGGATTTCCGGCAAATCCAACAACGCCGGCCAGAAATTCCCGTTTTATCCCGGCTACAGCGCGGTCGGGCAAGTGGTCCGGGTCGGGAAAGAGGTGAAGAATTTTTCCGCAGGCGATTTCGCGATCGTGCCGTGGGGCGGACACCGGTCTTACATCATGGCTCCTGCGGCACCGGTGTGGAAAGGCGCGCATAAAATCGCCGACGCCCGGATTGATCTGAAGGAGGCGGCCTTCGCTCACATCGCCAGTTTTCCGATGCTGGGCGTGCGGAGACTGAAAATCCAGATGGGCGAATCCGTCATGATCGCCGGTCTGGGCATTCTGGGGCTGATCGCTCTGCAGGCGGCGAAATACTCCGGCGCGGCGCCTTTGTTCGGCTGCGATTTTTCCCCCGAACGGCGGGAACTGGCGCTCAAACTCGGCGCGGATGCCGTCTTCGATCCGCGCGAACCCGATTCCCGGGAAAAAATCATCGCCGCCGCGGACGGAAAAGGGGTCAATGCCGTGGTGGAAGTGACCGGCAAGGCCGCCGCGCTGAAACAGGCGTTGGATTATACCGCCAAAATGGGCCGCATTTCCCTGCTCGGCTGCACCCGCGTCCCGGATTGTCCGATCGACTTCTACCGCGACGTGCATCTGCCGGGCATTACGCTGATCGGCGCGCATACCAGCAATCGTCCGGGCACCGACTCGCGGCCCGGCGAATGGAGCGAACATGACGATTACGACACAATCCTGAAATTTCTCGCCTCGGGACGGTTCGATTTCGCTTCGCTGATCCATAAGACGCTCAGCCCGGCGGACTGCACCGCGCTGTATGACACGCTGCTGCACGATCCGAACCCGCCGACGGGGATCGTTTTCGACTGGAATCTGCTCGACTGAGGAGAAAAGGGACTATGGAAAAAATCAAGATCATTCAGATCGGGATCTGCCACGAACATGCCGCGGGCAAATTCCAATCGCTGAAAAAACTGCCCGAGGTCTTCGACCTGATCGGCTATGTGGACGAACTGGATTTCTGCAAGACCCCCTACCACAAGAAATCACCGGCCTGTTACGAGGGCTGCCGGAGTCTGACGCTGGACGAGGCGCTGAACTGGCCCGGACTCGAAGCGGTCGCGGTCGAAGTGCCGAACAACGATCTGGTCCCGGTCGCGCTCCAATGTATGGAACGCGATCTGCCCATGCACCTGGACAAGCCCGCGGGCGAGGACCTGGCGCTCTACAAAAAACTGCTGGACGGCTGCAAGGCGAAAAATCTGCCGTTCCAGATGGGTTACATGTTCCGCGGCAATCCGGCATTCCAGTTCTGCATCCGGGCGGTCCGGCAGAAACTGATCGGGGAAGTGTTCGAGATCGTTGCCGACATGAATCACTGCTACGGCGGGGACTCGTATTTCGACTATATCGCCAAATTCCCCGGCGGGCTGATGTACGTGCTCGGTTGTCATCTGATCGATTTCGCGGTCGCGGCCATGGGACGGCCGGACAACGTGACGCCGTTCCTCAAATCCGCCCCCGAAGATGCGGCCGGCGGACGCACCAACTGCATGGCGGTGCTGGAATATCCCCACGCGCTGGTCTCGATCCGCTCCTGCTGCAAGGACACCGCCAATACGCCCGGACGTTCGATGAAGATCGCCGGCACGAACGGCAGCATCCGGTTCAGTCCGCTGGAACGTTTCGACGGCAAGGGGGTGGAAGTCGAACTCCGTCTGAAGCGGGATGCCGGCGATTTTCCCGCCGGGACGCATACGCTGGTCTTTCCGCCGCAGCGCGACCGTTACGAGGCGCAGCTGATCGAACTGGCCCGGATGATTCGCGGCGAAGCGGTCTCTCCCTATTCTTTCGAACACGATTATCTCGTTCACGAAGTGACGCTGGCGGCAGCCGGTTATACCGCATGGAGGAAAAACTGAAATGTACGCAATGATTCTGGATGAAAACCGTGATTTCCAATGGCAGGAAATGCCCGATTCGGTGCGGAAGCTCGGCGAGGTGGTGATCGAAGTTCACGCGGCGGCGGTCAACCGCGCCGACCTGATGCAGAAGGACGGCTGTTACGCTTCGCCGCCGGACTGGCCGCAATGGTGCGGTCTCGAGGTCGCGGGCGTGATCTGCGAGGCAGATGAAAATTCCGCGTTCGAACCCGGCGACCGCGTCTGTGCGCTCGTGGGCGGCGGCGGTTACTCCGAAAAGATCGCGGTGCCGGAAGGCATGGTGATCCCGATTCCCGATGAAATGAGCATGATTCAGGCGGCGTCCATTCCGGAGGTTTGGTGCACGGTTTATCTGAATCTGCAGCTGGAAGCCGGCGGGTTGAAGCCGGGCGAAGTGTTTTTCGTGCAGGCCGGCGCCAGCGGCGTGGGTCTGGCCGCGATTCAGCTGGCGAAACTTCAGGGGGCCGAGGTGATCGCCACGGTCGGTTCGCCCGAAAAAGCCGCGTTCGTCAGAAAACTCGGCGCCGATTTCGTGGTGAATCACCGCACGGACGATCTCCGCGAGGTGCTGAAAGCTCATCCGCCCGCGGTCGCGCTGGACTGTGTCGGCGGCCGGCTCATGGGAGAGTGTTTCCGGCACATGGTGTTCGGCGGCCGCTGGATTATGATCGCCACCCTCGGAGGCGCGGAAACCGCCGTCGATCTGGAAACGGTCTGGCGCAAACGGCTCCGGCTGATCGGCAGCACGCTGCGGAGCCGTACTTCGGAGGAAAAGGGCCGGCTCATGCGCGCCCTGCACGACGAACTGCTCCCGCATTTCATTTCCGGCAGACTGGTTTCCAATATTCACGCGGTATTTCCGGTTCGGGAGGTCGAGGCCGCGCACGGCATTCTGCGCCGGGCCGAAAATATCGGGAAGGTCGTGTTGACGTTCCATGAAAACGAGACGATATGATTTTTTCCCCGCGGGAAACCTGATCCTTCGCGGGGTCATCGGCGAAGCCCTGCGGAAAAGCATTCGCGGCCGGCTCGAAACGGTGAACGACAGCGTGATGGTCAATCCGTTCCGTTTCCGGTCGGAAAACGACAATGCCTGGCGTTGTGAGTTCTGGGGCAAAGTGACCCGTTCCATGATTCTCTCCTGGCGGATCGAACCGACCGGTTTCCTGCTCGAAAAAATCCGGAAAAGTGTGAAAGACCTGCTTTCTACCCAGACTCCGGACGGCTGCATCAGCTCGTATCCGGCAGACCTGCAGCTCGGCGGATGGGATGTCTGGGGGCGGAAGTATGTGCTGCTGACCCTGCTCCGGTATTACCGTCTGATCGAACCGGACCCCGCGGTTCTGGACGCCTGCCGCCGTCTGACCGATCATCTGATTTCCCGGCTGAAGGGGACCGAACTGCGGACTTTCGGAATGCATAAGGGGCTCGCCGCCTGCTCGATCCTGGTCGCGGTGATGGAACTTTATGAAACGACCGGAGAGCGACGTTATCTTGATTTTGCCCGTTCCATCATCGCATCGGGCTGCACGATGGGTCCGGATGTGTTTGACGCGGCCTTGAACGGGGTCTCTCCGAAAGAGATCGGCAACGGCAAAGCCTATGAGCTGAGCTCGTGCTTCGAAGGGGCGTCCGCGTTTTCCCGTCTGACCGGCGACGAACGCTGCCGGGAGGCGGTCCGCCGCTACTTCCGGCTCGTGGTCGACCGCGAAATATTCGTCAGCGGCGGAGGCGGCGGGAAGGACCTGTGCGGCGAATACTGGTTCGACGGCGTCGTCAATCAGGTGAAGGAAAATCCCGGCTGCGGACTCGGTGAGACTTGCGTGACCGCGACTTTCATGCATCTCTGCGAATCGGTGTTTGCACTGGATGAAACGAATCCGGAGCCCATGGACCAGATGGAGAATTCGCTTTACAACGCGCTGCTCGGCGCAATGGCGCCCTCCGGCGACCGCTGGACCCATGTGAATCCGACTCCGCTTACCGGCGGCGGCTGGAAGGCGGTTCCGCCCGATCAGATCCAAAACTGTTTCAAGAAACCCTTTGACGGCCACGACTGCTGCCGGGCGCAGGGCCCCGAAGGTCTTGCCTTCGGCGCCGCCCATGCGGTCCTGCGTCTGCCGGAGGGATTCATGGTCAATTTCTACGAGGATTTCCTGCTGAAAGACACCGCAGATTCCGGAGAATCCTACACGGTGGAAGCTTCGGGCGGCTGTCCGGCATCCGGTCGGACGGAACTGGTTTTCCGGATGAAGCAGCCGCTGAAACGGAAAGTCGTTCTGCGCATCCCCGCCTGGTCGGATTCCTGCGAACTTTCGCTGAACGGGAAGGCCCTTTGCGTCCGCGCCGGGAAATACTGCGTTCTGGAACGGCTCTGGTCCGACGGCGACCGTATCCGGATTGATTTTCACCCGTCCGTGAAAGTGATCCGTCCGGCGGGAACCGAGGGCGTTTTCGCCTTGAAATACGGTCCGGTCCTGCTGGCGGAACCCGGCAATGGAAACGGGAATCCCGATCCGGCACGAGGCTGGGAGCGTTGTGCTTCCGGACGCGGCCGGATACTGAATCTGAAGCAGGGAGACGTTACGGTCTGCGACTATGCTTCGGCCGGTTCCGGATTTTCGCCGGATGATCCGCTCCGGGTCTTTTTCCCGGGATAATCCGGGCACGCATAGAAAGAGCTGTCCCGAAGACCTTTCGGTTGGAAAAATCCCGTTCGGTGCGGAAAGTCGCTCCGAATGCCGGGAAACGACCGGTTTTGCAGCGAAAAATCTCGAAAATGTCCGAAAAAGGGTCCTGAACGGATTGACAGTCCGCCGTTTTGGTGATAAATTACTCACTTTTACGGAAATTCATCAAGCGAAGGCATGACAGCGATGTTCAAAAAAATCTGGACACCGGAGATGATACGGGATATTATTCTTTCCGCCAACGGGAAAGAACCGCTCAATTCGCATTATTTTTCGACGACGTACCCGTATGTCTATGCCGCGGCGGAACGGATTTTCGGTTCCTGGGGCAATGCGATCCGTGCTGCCGGACTGGATTACAATCTGGTCCGGAAATATCGCAGCTGGAACCGGATGCGCGTGCTTTCCGAAATCCGCAAACGGCATAAAAACGGCGAGTCGCTGTCCAGTCAGTATGTGCAGTTCCATTTCAAATCGCTTTACATGGCCGCGATCCATTATTTCGAATCCTGGGGCGCCGCGATCAAGCTGGCCGGACTGGATTACGACAATATCCGTATCCGTCGGAGCATGACCCCCCGTCAGATTCGCGCGGCGATACGCCGTCTCTACAAACAGGGGGTGGATTTATCCTACTCCAACATGCGCAAAAATCACCAGTATCTGCTGGCATACGGCATGAAAAAACTTGGCGGCGGCAGCTGGGCCGAAGCCCGCCGGGTTTGCGGCATCACGGAGAATTTCCGGATTCCGAAGGAAAAACGTTTTCCGCGCAGTCCGGAGATGATCCAGCAAACGCTTTTTTGAGACTCTTCCCGCCGGAAAATCCATGAAATTTTCTGCTTCGGCCGGTTTGATAAACAAATTGCATTGATTTTTTTGTTTTGTGCATTGACATCCGAGGGTTCCGGATGTACTTTCCCCTCAATATGGACTCATATTAATCAACGGTTCAGGAGATTTGGATATGGCGATTACTTTCGGACATGCGGTGCAGGACTATTATCTGGAAAAAGTCCGTCGCAATCAGGCGGAACGCAAAGCGCGTCTGGCGGCGCTGAAAACCCGTGAGGATGCGGAAAAACTGGTAGCCGAAACCCGCTCGAAAGTCCGCGCCTGTTTTCAGTTCCCTGCGGAAAAATGTCCGCTGGATGCCCGCATCACCGGAACCCAGGACGAACCGGATTTCACGGTGGAGAAGATTCTGTTCCACAGCCGCGAAAATTATACCGTTTCGGCCAATTTCTTCCTGCCGAAAAAACGGTCCGGCAAAGTCCCGGCCATTCTCTTTGTATGCGGTCATTCCGCCGAAGGGAAAGGCTCCTCGGTTTATCAGACGGCCATGCGCGGACTGGCACAGCGCGGTTTCGCCGTGCTGGCCATCGATCCCGTGGGACAGGGCGAACGCCATCAGTTCCTCGACGTGCCGGGCTTTCCCGCGAACAATCCCTGCCGCGAGCACAATATCCTCGGCAAACAGATGCTGCTGAACGGCGAATGGTTCGGTTCGTGGCGCACCTATGACGCCGTGCGCGGTCTGGATTATCTGCTGACCCGGCCGGAGATCGATCCGGCCCGCATCGGAGTTCACGGCAACTCCGGCGGCGGCACGCTGACCACCTGGGTCTCCGCAGTGGAGGACCGTTTCTTCGCGGCCGCGCCCAGCTGTTTTGTCACGACCTGGGTGCATGATATCGAAAACGAACTGCCGTCCGACATCGAACAGTGTCCGTTCAACGCCATGAAATACGGGCTGGAGATTTCCGATTTTCTGATCGCCGCCGCCCCGCGTCCGTTCCTGCTGCTGGGACAGAAAAACGATTTCTTCGATCCGCGCGGCATTCAGGAGGTCCGGGACGAGCTTCGGGACCTTTACCGTCTGCTGGGATGCGAGGACCGGATCGAGCTCTGCATCGGACCGGTCAACCACGGTCTCTCCGTGACGCTGCGCGAAGCGGCCTACGACTTCTTCTGCCGCCGGGCCGGGATTGTCAATCCCGCGCCGTCGGAAGGCACGATCCAGCCGCCGGAAAAATCCGAGACCTTTGCCGCCCCCGGCGGCGAGGTGGTCAATCTGCCGGATGAACTCAAAGCGCACGATCTGATTCTGGAGCGGACTGCGAACCTGAAGGCGGCCCGACGGAAACTTTCGCTGAAGGAAATGCGCCGCATTCTGCTTGAAAAGCTCGCCCTGAACCGGCCGGCGGAAGCGCCTTATTACCGCGTGCTGCGCGGCATCCGGATCCCGGATCTGGAAAACGCCGCCACCCGGTTCGGATTGGAAACCGAACCCGGACGGGTCATGTGCGTGCTGCTTTCCTTCGTGCGCGGCAAGCACCATTTGGGCGACGCGGAAAAGATCCGGCTTTACATCCCGCATCAGGATTCGCTGGCCGAGATCGGCAAACGTCAGGACGAAGGCTTTGACCTGTATGGACTGGACCTGCGCGGTATCGGCGAATGCACTCCGTCCTCCTGCGCTCAGCCGCCCGGCGCGAATTACTTTGCCGATTACGGATTCGATTACCATTATGCGTCGCTGGGCAATATGTTCGGCGAACCTTACCTGAGCGGCAAGGTGCGCGATGTGCTCGGCGCCGTGGAACTGCTGTCCGGCCACACTTCCTCGCTGGAACTGGAAGGTCACGGCATCGGCGGCATTCCGGCCCTGATCGCCGCCGTGCTGTCCGACAAGGTCAAGGCCATCCGGCTGACCGGAATGCCCGAATCCTGGGAAAGCATGATCATTCCGACGGTGCCCGAGGCGGAAAGCTCCCCGATGTCACACATGATCCCCGGCATCATGGAATATTTCGACCTGCCCGATCTCCGGGCTGCGATTGCCGACAAGATACGGTTCTGAAAAATACGGTTTTTCCCGCCGGCCGGCTGATCTGATGAATCAGACGGTCGGTTCCCGTTTGAAAACGCTCCGCAGATAACCGGAGAAACGGCCCCAGGCCATGGCCAGATAGAACATCATTTTCGGGAAATTCAGATGCAGCAGCGCCATCAGTGCGCGTATCAGCATCAATCCTACCGAATAGAGCGCCCGGAAGATGGTAAAGTGATGTTTATGCAGCACCCGTCCGGTCCCGCTGCCGTAAAGGAAACCTCGCTTCAGGCTCCACGGACCGTTGAACACCGGATGATATACCGACAGGTCCGGATTGAATTTCAGCACTTTTTTCGCCCGGACCAGATTCAGCAGGAAGTCCGTTTCCTCACCGGACCCGTAGATCGTGCCCGAGCCGATGCCGAGCGTTTCGTCGAAACGGAGTTCTCCAATGGCTTCCCGTTTGATGAAAATGGAGATCGAAACGCCGGAATGCCGGGCGTTTCCGAGCGTGATCCAGCGATGGTTCCGGAACATGAAGCCGCTGGAAAGCTGTCCTTTGCGGTCGGTCGCCAGAATGGATATCCCGTCCAGCCAGTCGTCGGTCAGATAATCGGAAACCTCTTTCAGCAGGGTTTCCGGATACTGGCAGTCATCGTCCGGGAAGGCGACGATCTCTCCCCCGGCCTGTTCCAGACCGACATTCCGGGCCCGGGAAAGCCCCGGCTTGGAAGTCAGACAGCGGATCGGAAATTTCTTTTCGAAGTCCGCGATGATCGGCCGCAGCCGGTCGTCCGGGTTCTGATCCACCAGGATCACTTCGAAAGACGGCGCTTCGCGCTGTGCCGCCAGTGAATTCAGAAAAATCCGCACTTCTTCCACGCGGTTTATCGTGCACAAGATCAGGGAAAAACGCATCATGCCGGCTCCTTTCCGGAGGCTTTCCGTTTTTTATACCAGGTTTTCAGTTTCAGACGCAAACGGGAATTTTTCGGGAATATCCGGTTCAGAAGACCGTAAATCGTACGGGCGAACCGGAGAAATTCCTCGTTTTCGCGCAGATAATCGTTTTCATCGAACAGCGCCAGCAGAAAAGTCTCTTTGTCATGCGCGTGCTGCACCAGATATCCGGCGGTTTCTCCCCGGCTGCCCGGCGACAGACGCGAATACCAGCGGTTCCACAGAATCAGATATTGACCGCGGAGGATTTTCGTCCAGCCGTCCGCACAGACCGGATCGTCCAGTATCCTTTTTTCCCGCAGCAGACTTTCGCTCCGCGCCAGCGCATCCAGCAGCGTGGCGGTCCGGCGGAATTGCGCCGGCGAAACCGTGCGGACCGCGGTGACTCCGGCGGTCGTGTCGTAGTGATAAAAGGGTTTGCCGATCTGCAGCATGGTTTCCGCGTAAAATTCCGCTGCAAGACAGAAATACAGGTCTTCGCCCATCACGCAGTAGAAATCTTCGGTTTCGGCCGCGACCCGGCGGCAGATTGCGCCCCGGATCATTTTGAAGCCGATGGCCCAGTTGTGACCGCCGGTCAGCAGATTGCGCAGAACGGCGCCCGGTCCGCTGATCTGCCGATCTTGCGGCGCGACCGCGTTGTGCAGCACCTTCATGGTCCCGTCCCCGGCGCGGGTGAATTCCCGCGTGCCGAAGTGGATGATGTCGGCCTTTTCCCGGTCGGCCAGCGCGGAAAGCTCCTCCGCCGCGGTCGTTTCCAGAAAGTCGTCCGGATCGAGAAACAGCAGGTAATCCCCGCGGCTTTCCAGAATGCCGCGGCGCCGTGCGGACCACGTGCCGCTGTTCTGATTCTGCCGGAAGACGCGGAGCCGTTCGTCCGCGGCGGCCCGTCCGGACAGGATTTCCGGCGATTCCGGATCGGTTGAACCGTCATCCACCGCGATGACCTCGATTTCCCGCAGGGTCTGCCCCAGAGCGGAATCGAGCGCACAATTCAAAATCTTTCCCGTGTTGTAAACGGGGATGATGATGGAGACTTTCGGCGATGGTTTCATACGTATTTCCTCCACCGGACCCGGTCCGTTATGCGTTTGAGCAGAAACCACAGCGCGGATTCCGGCCGGATGAACCGTTCCAGCCGCTTTCCCGCGGAAGGACTCGATTGTTCCGCGGACCGGCTTTCCGGACGGGCCGGCAGCGCTTCTCCCCGCGTCAGAGCATTGAAAGCGCTTTCCGCGTATTCGGACGAATAAAATTCCGCCAGATATTGTCTGACTTTTTCCGGCTCGTATTTTTCGGTCAGCAGCGTCAGGGCTTCGGCTGTGCCGGGGAACCGTTCCAGCAGCATCCGGAAATGTTCGCGTTCCCGCATCTCGAAGGCATCTCCGAAAGTTCCCGCCATATTCTTTGCCTCCAGAAACAGCCGGACCGCCTGGAGCGCGTCCAGCAGCGTGGCGAACCGGCGGAAGGACTCCGGAGAAGTTTCGCCGGTCAGCCCGTCGGAAATCCGGTAATTGTAGAATATCTTTCCGCACAGGAACAGCCGTTCCGCGTAAAAACTCAGGATGGTGTAAAAATAAAAATCTTCGGCGGAGACGCAGTAGAAGTTTTCGGTTTCCGCAGCGGCCCGTTCGAACAATTCGCGCCGGACCAGTTTCAGACAGATGCTCCAGTTGTAAAGATGATGCCGGAAAGCGGTTTCGAAAATCTTTCGTCCGTTCAGGGTCTGCCGGACTGCGTCGATGGTTCCGATCGTCCGGCCGCCGTGCAGCAGCCGGGCTCCGAAGCCGACCATATCAGCCGCTCCGCGTTCGGCGGTGTGCAGCAGATATTCCGCACCGCCGGGGTCCAGCGTGTCGTCGGCATCCAGACACATCACATATCGGCCGGAAGACGCTTTGAAAGCATCCAGACGTGTCCGCAGGGTCCCCTGATTTTCGGCATGAGTCACCAGATGCAGCCGGGAATCGGCCGCGGCCAGTTCCCGGACGATCTCCGCAGTGCGGTCGGTTGACGCATCATCCGCCACGATCACTTCCAGATTCCGCCAGGTCTGGTTCAGCACACTCCGGACCGCTTCGGCGATCTGCCGTTCCTTGTTGCAGGCAGGAATCAGCACCGAGACATCCGGCGAGGGCATGTTCTGTTCCGCAGTCATTACGGTGTTTTCCTCCGAAGCCGTTTCAGCACATAGCAGACCGCCCGGAAAATAAAATGCCGGCGCGGACTGTTTTCCGGCAGCAGGCGGTAGCCCAGCGCGTCCAGTTCCCGGTAAAGGGGTGCGAAAGCGTCGCCGCGGGCTTCCGGCAGCACGGTGTACGGTTCATAATTGTCCCGGTAACGATTCAGCATTTCAAGCAGTTCCCGCAGCGGTTCCGTTCCGGAAACCGGCCCGGCGGAATTCAGCCGGAAAAGTTCCATTCCGGAATTTCCGGCGGGACGTTCCCGATGCGGGACGGCCGCACCGTTCAGCACATCGGTCAATTTCTCCGACAGTTCCTCCGGGGTCGCCCCGTGGACCGTCAGCACGGGAACGCCGTCGGCTTCGGCGCGGTCCGGATACCAGCCCGGCACCTCGTCCGACAGGGTGAACAGCAAAGCACTTTCCGCCAGGTCCACCAGGAACCGGTCGTCTTCCTTCACGAGGATACTCCCGTGAATCTCGACCCGGTCTTTCATGCCGAGCGTATCGATCAGCGCAGCCAGTCCGCGCAAAGCGGCCCCCGGCGGCGTCAGACAGAACAGACACAATTTCCACTCCGGGAAAGCCGATGCGATCTTCGACCAGGCGAAGATTACGGTTTCCGCTTCCGGATCGCCGGGACAGCCGAGCCACAGCAGTTTTTTCCTGCCGGCGGCAATTTTATCCGGCGGATTTCCCTTGGCGTTTCCGCGAAGCAGACAGCACGGGATGCCGAACGAAGCATAAAAACGCCGGTCCGCTTCCGTGGCGGCTCCGACGGAATCAGCCGTCAGCATCGCGCGCATTTTCGCAATGAACCCGCCCGCCGAAGAACTGCTCAGCGAATGACTGCCGGTCTGCGGCAGAAGGATCAGATTCATTTTCGACAGACGGATGCTGATTGCCTCCAGCAGCAGATGCGAAGACTCCGCCGCGCCGTGGACTACCGTGTCGATACCGTGTTTGGTCCGCAGCGTATTCCAGAAACCGGCCCGGCAGATCATTTCCTCCGCTCCGGCATTTTGCAGCGGCGCGGGAACGGCGATCCGTTTCATCCCCTCCGGAATCGGTGCGGACTCGTAATCCGGGCTCAAAATGGTGACTTGGACTCCGTTTTTCATCCAGTCCGCCGCACAACGCAGCAGATATTCCGACATGGTCCTTCCGGATACCGTCGATTCCAGATACAGACCGATCTGTTTCGGGGGTTCTCCGGTCCGGCGGGACAGGATTTCCGGCATGCCGCCGGTGAGTACGGCCAGATCGTCTTCCCGTCCGGCAAAATAACTGGCGAACGAACGCAGCAGCCCGGCGGGATCATAATGTTCGAACATCCAGGTGAACGCCCGGAGCCGGTCCTGCGGGATCAGCTTGTGTTCCCAGCGGTCCAGCAGGTCGTCCAGAATCTTCCGCTCCTGTCCTTCGAAGGCCTCGCGGTACTGTTCGAAAGCGCCCTGCGAAGTCAGGAAACTTTTCACCGCATTCAGCGCCGTGAAGACCGAACAGTTGCGGATGAATCCCCTGAAATCCACCAGCGTATAGGCGCTGACCCCGATCTCCAGACCATAATGATAACACTTCTTGTGGAGCGGTTCGTAGTGAGTTGCGAACCAGGACATCAGGGTATAAAAACAGAGGTCCTCCGCCATGATGTAATAGCCCGGCGGGAGCGCGGCGGCGGCTTTCCTGCAAACTTCCGCCGAAATGCACTTGCCGACGATATTCCAGCGATAGAGATAATCGACGAAAGCGCCTTCGAACACCCGGCGTCCCAGCAGAGTGCCGTCATACGGACGAAGCCGCTGTTCGACCTGTCGGGCAAACGGCGGTTTTTTCCGGTGACCCACGCGGACGTCAAACCCGAAGTGGACTATGTCCGCACCGGTCTTTTTCGCTTTGACGTAACAGGCGCGGGCCGTATCGGTGTTCAGATAATCGTCCGCATCGAGAAAGATCAGATATTCTCCGGTCGCGGCGGCGATGCCGGAAAGCCGGGCCGCCAGTATGCCGCCGTTTTTTTCATGCGTGATGATCTTGACGCGGGGGTCCTCGGCGGCATAACGTGCCAGCACTTCGGCGGCGTTGTCCGTCGAAGCGTCATTGACTGCGATGATCTCGATTTCCTTCAGGGTCTGGCGCAGTACGCCGGCCATACATTTCGGCAGATAGGACGCGGTATTATATACCGGAATCAAAATGGATACTTTCGGCTGTGTCGTCATGGTCTGTTCCGATGAGGGTTCCAGTTTTGCCGGTTCATCCGGCAGAAAAAATTCCGGCGGATCGAATCTTGCTGTATTATAGCATAATTCGGATTTTTTACAATGTAAAAATTGTTTTTTTGCCGCGATTTTGCCGGAGAGACGGAAAAACCGCCGTCTGCCGGAGTGAACCGGGAGACGGCGGTTTGAGTTGATCTTGTCGGCGGCAGGATTCGATCCGGCCGCCGGAATACGAGTCACTTCATCATTTCTGATGATAGACCGTATGCAGCAGGTGATGCGCCTTTTCGCTGCCGGGTTCGCCCAGGAATTCCTTGTAAAGGGCCTGGATGTCCGGGTTCTCATGCGAGAGACGGAGCGTCTTGCGTTCGTCTTCGGAGTAAATCCCTTTCATCCGTTTTTCCAACAGAGCGGCATCGCCGTGGAGATAGGGCTGACCGCCGCCGTTGATGCAGCCGCCGGGGCAGGCCATGATCTCGATCGCCTGGAAGCGGTTCGGGTCCTTGCGGACCATTTCCAGCACCTTGCGGGCATTGCCCAGACCGGAGCAGGCCGCGACGTTGATGGTTTTGCCGGGAGCGACCGGAATCACGGCTTCCTTGATGCCGTCCAGACCGCGGACGGCGCGGAAGTTGATCGCGTCGCCTTCCAGATTCTTGCCGTTGATGAGGAAGTAAGCGGACCGCAGGGCAGCTTCCAGCACGCCGCCGGTGACGCCGAAGATGTCGGCGGCGCCGGTGGAGAGTCCGAGCGGACTGTCATATTCTTCATCGTTGAGGTTGGCCAGGTTGACGCCGGCTTCCTTGAACATCCTGCAGAGTTCGCGCGTGGTGATGACGTAGTCGATGTCGCGCACGCCGTTCGGGGCGAATTCCGGCCGGGCGGCTTCATATTTCTTGGCCTGGCAGGGCATGACGGAAACGACGATCAGGTCTTCGGGCTTCACGCCGATTTTTTCGGCATAGAAGGTCTTGGCGATCGCGCCGAACATCTGCTGCGGGGATTTGCAGCTGGACGGGATGTTCAGCAGATCCGGGAAGTTGTGTTCGATGAAGTTGATCCAGCCGGGGCAGCAGCTGGTCAGGATCGGGAGGTTCTTGCCGCTCTTGATCCGTTCGACCAGTTCGTTGCCTTCCTCCATGATGGTGAGGTCGGCGGCGAAGTTGGTGTCGAACACCTTGTCGAATCCGAGGGCGCGGAGTCCGGCCACGAGTTTGCCGGTCACCGGAGTGCCGGGCTCGAAACCGAATTCCTGACCGACCGCGACGCGCACGGCGGGAGCGGTGTCCACGATCACGGTCTTGGAGGGATCGTTGATCGCCTGCCAGACTTTCTTGACATAGCTGATGCCGGTGATGGCGCCGACGGGGCAGACGTTCACGCACTGACCGCAGAAGGTGCAGTTGGTGTCGGCCAGCGGGATGAGTCCGGCGGTGCCGACTTTGGCCTTGAAGCCGCGGCCGTAGCCGGTGAGGGCGCCGACGGTCTGGACTTTGTTGCAGACCGTTTCGCAGCGGCGGCACATGATGCACTTGGAAAGATCGCGCATGATGGCCTCGCTGGAGGTATCGATTTTGAAGTTGTTGCGGGCGCCTTCATACTGGACTTCGCGAATGCCGAATTCGGCGGTCAGCTGCTGCAGTTCGCAGTCCTGGTTCTTGGCGCAAGTAAGACATTTCTGCGGGTGATCGCTGAGGATCAGTTCCAGCACGGTCCGGCGCGCATTCAGAGCGCGCTGGGAATTGGTGTGGACCACCATGCCTTCCATGACCGGAGTCGCACAGGCCGGAGCCAGATTGCGGCGGCGTTCGACTTCCACCACGCAGATACGGCAGCTGGCCGGATGATTGGAAACCCCGCAGCCGAGCTTGTCGCAGTAACAGAGCGTCGGGATGTTGATATTCAGTTTTTTAGCAGCGTCCAGAATCGTCGAACCCGCCGGGACCGTCACTGCTTTGCCGTTGATTGTAAGACTTACATTGTTCATCTTTCACTCATCCTTTGACAATCGCTTTTTTCGGGCAGCCGTCGATGCAGGCGCCGCACTTGATGCACTTCGCAGTGTCGATCACATGTTTCTGTTTGATTTCGCCGGAGATGGCGCCGACCGGGCAGTTCCGTTTGCACTTGGTGCAGCCGATGCAGCCGTCGGTGATGGTCAGAGTGTAAAGTTTCGGGCAGGTGCCGGCCGGACATTTCTTGTCGCGGACGTGTGCCAGATATTCGTCGCGGAAATAGCGCAGCGTGCTCAGAATCGGGTTCGGCGCGGTCTGACCCAGTCCGCACAGCGCGGTGTCCTGAATCATTTTCGCCAGCGATTCGAGCTCGTCAAGCATCTCTTCCGTGCCGGTTCCGTCGCAGATCTTTTCCATCATTTCCAGCATGCGCCGGGTGCCGATGCGGCACGGGGTGCACTTGCCGCAGGATTCGTCGCGGGTGAAGTCCAGATAGAACTTCGCCATCGCCGGCATGCAGTCCTTGTCGGACAGCACGATCATACCGCCCGATCCCATGATCGAACCGATCTTCGCCAGATTCCCGTAGTCGATCGGGGTGTCGAGATTTTCCTTGGTGATGCAGCCGCCGGAAGGACCGCCGGTCTGCACGGCTTTGAATTCACGTCCGCCGGAGACGCCGCCGCCGATGTCATAGATGATTTCGCGGAGGGTGGTGCCCATCGGGACTTCGACCAGACCGACGTTGTTGATCTGTCCGGCCAGCGCGAACACTTTGGTGCCGGCACTGCCGCTGATCGTGCGTTTGAAGTTGCCTTTTTCATCCCATTCCGGCTTCCAGTTGCCGATCTGGTTGTACCAGGTGGCGCCGTTGCGGATGATCATCGGAATGGACGCATAGGTCTCGACGTTGTTCACGTTGGTGGAGCAACCCCAGTAGCCGCCGCCGATATTGGCCGGGAACGGCGGTTTGGTGGTCGGTTCGCCGCGCTGACCTTCCATCGAGTGGATCAGTGCGGTTTCCTCGCCGCAGACGAACGCGCCGGCGCCGAGCTTGATTTCGATATCGAACGAGAAATCCGTTCCCATGATGTTGTCGCCGAGCAGACCGCATTCGCGCGCCTGATCGATCGCGACCTGCAGACGGTGTACCGCCAGCGGATATTCCGCCCGGATATAGACCAGTCCGCGCTGAGCGCCGATCGCATAAGCGCCGATCGCCATCGCTTCGATGATGCTGTTCGGGTCGCCTTCCATGATGGAACGGTCCATGAACGCGCCGGGGTCGCCTTCGTCGGCGTTGCAGACGATGTATTTTTCATCGGTTTTGACGCCGGCGGCGATTTTCCATTTGAGTCCGGTCGGGAAGCCCGCGCCGCCGCGGCCGCAGATACCGGAATTGAGCACTTCCAGCACGACTTTTTCCGGGGTCATGTTGAACAGGCATTTCGCCAGCGCCTTGTAGCCGTCGTTGGCAATGTATTCTTCGATGCGTTCGGGGTCGATCAGACCGCAGTTGCGCAGAGAAATGCGCTGCTGCTTGGCATAGAAGGGCATCTTGGCATAGTCGTGGATGCGTTCTTTGAGTTTCGGTTCGACATACAGCAGACGTTCGACCAGCTTCTTGCCGACGATGTGGCTTTCGACGATCTCTTTGGCGTCATCGGGCGTGACCTGGACATAAAACACGTTGTCGGGCATGACCTTGACGATCGGTCCCTGCGCGCAGAAACCGAAGCATCCGGTCTGAATCACGCGGACGTCTTTTTCGAGGCCGTTTTCCTTGATGTATTTGCGGAGATTTTCCATCATTTCCTGCGAATTGGACGCATGGCAGCCCGTGCCGCCGCAGCAGAGGATGTCCTTCTTCGCGGAATTCAGGTCATGTTTGTCCGTGAGGCGGAGCACCAGCTCGCCTTTCGCGGCGGTATAAGCCGCTTCCAATGCTTCTCTGGACGTAATCTTATTCATGATCAATCCGCCGCCTCCTTCGCCTTGTATTCATTGATGACCGCGACCGCTTTGGCGGGGGTAATCTTGCCATAAACTTTGCCGTTGATCACCATGACCGGGGCCAGACCGCAGGCGCCGACGCAGCGCAGCGCGGAAATGGAAAACAGACCGTCCGGAGTCGGATTGGTGTCAGCTTTCACGCCCAGCACACGTTCGATTTCGGACAGCACCTTTTCGGCGCCCTTCACATAGCAGGCCGTGCCGAGGCAGACGTTGATGCTGTATTTGCCCTTCGGCTTGGTCGTGAAATAATTGTAGAAACTCACCACGCCGGAAACCTGCGCTTCCGAGAGAAAGAGTTTTTGCGCGACATGAATTTGAACTTCACGCGGCAGATATCCGAAGATATCCTGCGCACGATGGAGCACCTGAATCAGATACCCGCGGCGGCGTTCATTGTCGCGGTCGATTTTCAGACCTTCAATGAACTTGTCGAGTTCGGCAAACTTGGCTGCCGCACCTTCCGACAACTTGTTGCAACACATTTTTTCCTCCTTTTCAAGACACAATATTTTGTGGCTTTATGATTGATCGAAAACTGTATTTCATACTTTCCTGCCGTTTGCCCGGCTGAAACAAAAATCCCCCGTCCTTTTCCGGGGGACTGTGATTCGTTTCACAGATTAATATAACTTGACATTCCGAAAAGTCAAGGTTTTTTCATAAAAAAATCCTCTTTTTTTTATCTTTTCATTTTTTCACAATAAATCTGTAATATATTGATTTTCAATGAATTATAAAACGATATATTTTTATTGATCGGTTTGTTTTGTGAAAAATTTCACAATATAGCGGGGAAATCAGGTTTCCGGCTGAAGGGGAAACGGAGTCCCGCGGGACGGCGGACCGCTTATTTTTTCCAGAAGGAGGGCAGGAAGAAAATCAGCACCGTATAGAGTTCCAGACGGCCGATGAGCATTTCGATTGCCAGCAGCAGTTTGGCCGGGGCGTTCATCCACGCGAAGGACTGGTCCGGGGCGAGCTTTCCGAAACCGGGACCGACATTGCCGATGCAGGTGATCGAGGCGGTGATCGCGGTCAGCAGGTCCATGCTGCAGCAGAGCGTCAGCAGCAGTTGAAAAACCAGACAGGTCAGCATGTAGATCAGCAGGAAGCCGAGCACGCGGTTGATCGTGGCGGGAGCCAGCCGGTCGCCGTTGAGCCGGATATTCTGGAGCGCGTTGGGGAAGATGTTGCGCCGCAGTTCCGACAGGGAAAACTTGCACAGCAGAATGATCCGCATGCATTTGATGCCGCCGGAGGTGGAACCGCCGCATCCGCCCATCAGCATCAAACCGAAAATGATGGCTCCGGCCGCGACCGGCCAGTCGGTGTAGTTCGCGGTGGAAAAACCGGTAGTGGTGGCAATGGAAACCACCTGGAACAATGCGGCCGTGAAGGAATCTTTCGCGTTGTGATGATAGTAGGCGTGGTTGATCGAATCCGTGATCGGCGAGAAGAACAGATAGATTCCGATGATCAGGGTGGCTCCGAGCAGAATCAGGGCAAAGGTGCGGAATTCCTCATTGAGATAATCTTTCAGCGGCAGTCCGGTCAGTGCCCGGAAATGGAGAATGATGTTGCAGCCGGCCAGAAACATGAAAATGGTTATGACCAGTTCGATATAGGTGCTTTTGAAGTGGGCGATACTGGCGTTTTTCGTTGAGAAGCCTCCGGTGGAAATCGTGGAAAAGGAATGACAGACCGCATCGAACAGCGTCATCCCGCCGAAAAAGAGCAGCAGTGTTTCGAGCAGAGTGAGTCCGAGATAGACCAGACAGAGGATTTTGGCCGTGCTGGCGATTCGCGGAGTGAACTGGTCGCTGCGGGTCTTGACCCCGGGCACTTCCGCATTGTACAAGGCCTGTCCGCCGATCCCCAGCACGGGCAGGATCGCCAGCGAAAAGACCACGATTCCCATGCCGCCGATCCAGTGGGTCAGACTCCGCCAGAACAGGATGCCGAAGGAAAGACTTTCGATTCCGTTGGGCAGTGACGTGCCGTTCCACAGCGGAAGCTGGCTGTCGATTACCGTGGCTCCGGTGGTGGTGAAGCCGGAAATGGTTTCAAACAGCGCGTCGTACCATTGCAGCCGGGCGACCGCGATGAACGGGATGGCGCCGAAAACGGAGATCAGCAGCCAGCCGAAGGTGACGACTGCGAATCCTTCGCGGAATCCCGGAACCGTATTTTTCTGTTTGCGGGTGAAAAGTACGCCGGCCACTCCGAACAGGATCGTGATGATGCCGCAGCCCAGCAGCATCAGCGTATCGCGGAGCGGGTCTTCCATAAGCCAGGAGATGCCGGCGGAAAAGGTGATGGAAAGCCCTTCCAGGGCGATCAGATAGGAAATCAGATTGATTACCAGGCGGAAATTCATGATTTGTCACCTGTCGGGGAACAGCGGAGCGAGTTCTTTTTCGGTTTCCGGCGTCACGATGGCGACCACGATGTCGCCGGGCCGCAGCATGGTGCCGCCGGACGGGGTGATGACCTCGTTGTCCCGGAACAGCAGAGCCAGCAGCGTGGATGCCGGCAGTTTGCAGGTGGCGAGGGAACGTCCGCACAGAGGGGAGGAGTTGGAAACCCGGAACTCGGTCAGCTGCGCGTGGTGCATCTGCAGATAAGCGTCCACGCGCATGGTGCCGGTTTCCAGCATCCGGAGAATGGCGTTGACCGAAACCAGCGTGGCGCTGATGCCGCAGTCGATTCGGTCCATCATGGGCACGATCCGGATATATTCGGGTTTGGCGGTGACCGAGATGGTTTTGCGGGCTCCGAGTTGTTTTGCGATGACGCAGCTCAAAATGCTGTCTTCGTCGTCGCCGGAGGCGCTGATGAAGGCGTCGCAGTCGGCGGTACCGGCTTCCCGGAGAATCTCCTCGTCGGTGGGATCGCCTTTGATGACCAGAACGTCCGAAGGAATCGCATCGAAAAGTTTTTCGCCGTCATGATTGTTGCGGACGATGAACCGGACGTCGTAGCCGTCGCGGCAGAGGGTCTGGCCGAGCAGGATGCAGATGATGGACGATCCGGCGATGACGATGCGGGAGGTGCGGGGGATGATCTGATCGCTGGAAGCCCAGCGGATGAAATCGCGGACATGTTCGGAGGTGCCGGCGATGTAAACTTTGTCGCCGGGCACGAAGATGGTGTCGCCGTGCGGAATTACGAATTGTTTTTCACGCACGATGGCGGCGAAGCGGATGGATTCGCGCAGGACGGGGTCCATCGGCAGGTCCTTGATCCGGGCATGTGCCAGCAGCGAGGAGCGGCTGATCTCAAATACCCGCATGACGGCATCGGGATGGGAGAACCTGATTTCTTCCAGCAGATAGCGGTCTTCCAGAATGGCGGTGATTTTGCGGACGCATTCCATCGGCGGCGAAACGTATTTCCAGATTCCGAAGGATTCCGGGGAAAGATTGTCCGCGGCCGAAAAGAAAGAGACTGAATTGAGTCGGCAGATGGTCTGCGGGACGCCGAGGCGGGAGGCGATCTGGCAGGAGAGCACGTTGGCCGCGTCGTCGCCGCTGACAGCCAACAGGACGTCGGTATGCCGGACATTGGCGCGTTCCAGTGTGTCCAGATCAATGCAGCTGCCTTCCTGCAGTTTGACTTCCAGAGAATCGGTGATATGATTCAACGTTTCGTCCGACGAGTCGATCAGAACCACATCATGATTGTTGGCCGTCAGTTTTTCCGCCAGCAGCTGACCCAGTTCTCCGGCCCCGGCAATGATGATGTTCATAGTGAAACTCCCGTGATAAATATCCATTCTGTTTCATACAGCGGAAACATACTGTCTCCTCTTTCAGTTTTCAAGCGGAAAAACCAAAAAAAATTTATTTGGAGAGGTTTTTTCGCCGATGGCGTCCGGAACGGAGCGGTTGACGGCGCATCCGGTAAAAAAACGGATATTTTTCCGGATTGCCGGACTTTTCGACTTGCAATTTACCGGAAATGAATTACCTTATCAGATAAATTATGAAGTATGGCCGTCTGCCGGACGGGTTGCAGAGACAGAATAAACTGTGGAGCTGATCATGATGTTGAGAATGTTGCTTGTGCTGACCGGAGCATTGGGAATCGCGTTGATTTCCGGCTGCAAGACCGAGGAGGATTACCGTAATGAACGGGCGGAAAAGGCGGTGCGGTATTTTGAAGTTTCCCAGCTGCGGGAACTGGACCCGGAAACCAAATTGACCCTCCAGCAGTGCATCACTCTGGGTTTGAAACACAATCTCGACCTCAAAGTCAAACATCTGGAAGAAGATATTGCTTCGGAACTTCGCACGGTGGAACTGCTGGGAATGCTTCCGGAACTGAATATCAACGACGGTTTTTCCGGCCGCAGCAATATTTCCGCCTCCAGCAGCGAAGCCTTGGAGAAAAACGGTGCCACCTATGGCGCGTCGCAGAGTCAGGACAGTTTCATCAACACCTTCAATATCGATCTCGCTTTGAGCGTTATGGATTTCGGACTGGCGTTCTTCAATTCCCAGCAGGCGAATGACCGTGTGCTGATGCGGAAAAAACGGACCGAACGCATGGCCCAGAACCTGACTCTCGATATCATCAACGCCTACTGCCGGGTGGCCGCGGCACAGCGTTCCTACGAGATCACTCGCGGCATGCTGGAAAAATGCCGCAACCGCAATGTGCTGATCAAACAGCTGCTCAAAGCCAATAAAATTTCTCCGTTCCGCGCGTTTGACGAGATCCGGAAATTCAACGAGATGGAACGCCGGCAGACCGCTTACGAGCAGGAATATCAGAATGCCTGCGTCGAGCTCCGCGCGCTGCTGGGGTATTATCCTTCGGCCCTGATCCGGGTGGATGATTCTTTCCTGGACAAGGAGCCGAAGTCGAAAGACCTGCCTTCGCTGGATGTGATGGAGCAGATCGCACTGATCCGCCGCCCCGAACTGCAGGAAACCGAAATTCAGCGTCACATCAACGTCGTCGAGTGCCGCAAAACGATCGTCAGCATGTTCCCCACCGTTCGCGTCTTTCTGGATTTCAACAACGTCAACAACTCTTTCCTGTATAATCAGAGCTGGTGGGAAGTCGGCGTGAATGCCGCGTTCAACCTTTTGAAACTGCCGCAGAAGATCGGTCAGTACATGGCTTATCAGGACCAGGCCGACGCCGACACCATGCGCACTTATGCCCAGTCCATCGCGATCATTGCTCAGGTGCGGATATCTCACGCCAACATCATGGCCAACCGCGAAATCTATACCCGGGCGGAAAAGACCTTCCAGAATTATGATCAGACCCTGAAAGCTGCGAAGAAGAAGAACAATGCCGCCAGCGATCTTTCCCAACTGGAAATCGATCACATGGAGCTGACTACTGCCGCGTCCCGGATCGAGCGGACTTTGGCGCTCGCCGATTATTATGTCTCATTCTGCCGTCTGATGAATTCGATGGGAATGCGCGAGTTCAAACCGGAACAGCTGAGCAAACTGCCGAAAGATTTGACAGACGCTCAGCGGGAAGCCGGACTGGTCCTCAGTCAGCATTGAGGCTGAAGCGGAATTTCGGATCAAAACGTTGACCCCGTCGGGTCAGCGTTTTTTTTCGGGTTTCCGCCGGGAGCGGTGCCGTTTTTCTTTTTTCACCCGGAAAACACGAATCAATAAGGAGCGATCATGGATCGGAATGAAAAACCGCTTTTGAAAGTCGCCGTCATCAGCGATGTGCAGGGGTATGCGGAAGAATACGACTGGGGCATGCACAATACCGAACTGGCGTTTCAGCTGCTGGCGCCGAAACAGCCCGACGTGCTGCTGATGGGCGGCGATCTTACCGACGGTCGTCGCAAGGACGCTTTCGCCTATTACCGGCATCTCGTGGAAAAACATTTCGCTGGAAAAATCCCGGTGTCCGTGGCCTGCGCCGGCAATCACGATTATCTTTCCGATCTGCCGCACGGCGACCGCAGTCTGGACGATGAGATCTACCGGCAGTTCTGCGAAGCGCTCCATCAGCCGCTGGAAAATCCGTATCACATCGTAATCGGCGGTTATGATTTCATCGCCGTTTCCGAAAATGTTTATTTCGATACCCCGATCCATTATTCGGACGGGATGATGGCCAAACTGGAAGACGAACTGAAGAAAGCCGTCGCCCGCGACCATAAAAAACCGATCTTCGTGGTCACCCATTTTTTGCCGCGCAACACCGTTCCCGGCAGCCACGGCAGTTCCGGCATTCAGAGCCTGCGCGATCTCTTCAACCGTTATCCTCAGGTGGTCTCCTTCTCCAGTCACGTGCATTATCCGCTGGAGGATGAACGCAACCTCTGGCAGGGCGAATTTACCGCGATCCAGACTTCCACGCTCAGTTACGCCTGCATGGAGGAGCGTCCCTTCAATTCCTGCGGTCCGATTGTTCCGTTCGCCCGCGAGGCGGTCCAGTGCATGTATATGGAAATCTTCGCCGACCGGTTGGAGATTCACCGCTACAACGTCGAAGATCAGCGCGAGATCAAACCCGACCGGGTCTGGAAAGTGCCGCTTCCGTTCGATCCGGCGACTGCGCCATACACCGATGCACGCAGGCTGCAGCGCCGTCCGCCGGAATTCGCTCCCGGCACCCGCGGATATCTCCGGTATGATTACGGCTATCTTTATATCCTGTTCGAGGAAGCGAAGCACGACGATTTCGTCCATTTCTACAAACTGGTGCTGAGCGATCTGGACGACGCGGGCAATGCGGTGTTCAAGTCCGAACACCTTTATGTGTCCAATTTCTACCGGCTGGAACGCAACCGCGACCACCGGCAGGTGATCCAGCTGCCGGGCGTCGACCTGACGCCGTGCGGCAGGATGCGGGCGGAAATCTATCCGGTGGAATCGTTCGGCAACACCGGCAAACCGCTGGTGGTGGATTTCAAGAATCCGATGAAGTCACCCAAACCGGGAAAAACCGACCGTCCGCAGGAATAAGGAAACGCGATTCCGTTTCCGCGTTTACACTTCGCGGTCCAGCAGGAAAGCAGTGAGTTCGATCAGCAGCTGCCGACAGGAGTTGTCGGGCAGTTTCCGCAGAGAATCGAGCGCGGCGGCAGTGTATTGTTCGATCTCGCGGAGATTCTTTTCCGCGGCGCCGGATTCCGAAAGCAGCGAACGTATCTTCTGTATGGTTTCCAGCGGATATTCTTTCAGCGAGGTCAGGGCAAGCAGTTCGTTCCGTCCGGCTTCGGACAGCGCGTCCATCGCTTCCGTAAAGAGCAGTGTGGGTTTCCCTTCCTGAAAATCGGAACCGAGGGGTTTGCCGAACGTTTTGAAGTCGCCGAAAATCCCCAGATAATCGTCCCGCAGCTGGAAAGCGATGCCGAGTGCTTCGGCATAGTCGCCGAGGATGCGCAGTTCGGGCTGTTCCGGATCGGCATTGCCGAGTGCGATGGCTCCGCCGGTCTGCACGCAGAACTGAAGCAGGCAGGCGGTTTTTCCGGTGATGACCTGAAGGATTTCCTGCCGGGAGACCTTCCGGAGATCGCGCATCGGCAGTTCGACGTCCAGCGCTTCGCCGGAGATCAGTCCGCGGTTGACGGTGCGCTGCAGCCGGCGGACAAGTTCCATTGTGAGATGTTCGGAGCAGCCCAGTTCAGTGGACCGCATCAGCAGATCGGCCGCCCACGCCTGCTGGATATCTCCGGCGAGAATGGCGAAATCATGGCCGAATTTGGCGTTGAGCCCGGGAGTTTTCCGGTAGGCGTCGGCAGCATGGGCGGCAAGTTCCATGTGCGCGGTGGGCTGACCGCGCCGGACTTCATCCTCGTCGATGATGTCGTCGTGGACCAGGGTCCAGGAGTGATAGACTTCCACGGCTGCGGCGGCATACCGCGCGGTCTGAGGATCGCCGCCGAGAGCGCCGCAGGACCAGAGCACCAGGGCGGGGCGGATTCGTTTGCCTCCGCGGACCGGGTAGGAACGGACCGCGGCCTGGAGACATTCCGGATAGACGGCGGAGGGGAAGGGATCGTTCGAGAGGATGGCGAGGATATCGGAAGCGACGCCGCCGAGGGCATCCCGCAGCAAAGGTTTCATAAATGTACATTCCTGAAAAATTGGTTCGGCAGTTCTGAGACGAATCGTCCGTCGGACGGACAGCATAATTTAGCTGTGGAAGGTTTTTTTCAAGACGGAAAGATGCGAAAACCGGGAAAATGCGCAAAACCGGTTCTTTTTTCATATTTTAGCAGGAATCGGACTTGAAGATTTGCGATTACGCGGTAAAGTACGGAAGAAGAAGGTGGTTTCTCCGTTTCCCGGAACGGGGAAGCCAGGTTTTTACGTGTCCGCCGGTTGGAGCCGGCGGTTTAACTTGGGCAGAACCAGAATGAAGCGAGGAGGCTGTAAATGAATAATGAACTTCTGACCATGCTGGAATATATTGAGCAGGAACGCGGGATCAGCAAGGAACAGCTGGTGGCTGCGGTGGAAAGCGCCATCACCTCGTCGCTGAAGAAAAGCAAACTGATGCAGGCTGCGCCCGATCTTCAGGTCAAACTCGATACCCGCACCGGACAGATCCGCGCCTGGTCCAAGGTGAAAGTGGTCGACGGGGTCGCGAACGGCAGCGAACAGATTTCCCTCATGAAAGCGCGGACGGTTTACCCCGACGTGCAGGCCGGCGATGAAGTCGACTGGGAAGTGACGCCGCAGAATTTCGGCCGTATCGCCGCGCAGACCGCGCGTCAGACGATCATTCAGAAACTGCGCGATGCGGAAAAAGAGATCGTCAAAGTGGAATTTCAGGACAAAGTCGGCGAGATCGTCAACGGCGCGGTCAAACGCATGGAAGCCGGTGCGATCATTGTCGATCTGCAGAAATCCGAAGGCATCATCGAACCCAAGGAACGCGTTCCGGGTGAAGTTTATATGATCGGCGAGCGGATCAATGCCCTGCTGCTGAAAGTCGATACCAAAGCCAGCGGTCCGAGCCTGATTCTCTCCCGTTCCAAAGCCGATTTCGTCAGAAAACTGTTTGAACGCGAGGTCAGCGAGATTCACGACGGCGTGGTCGAGATCGCCGGCATCGCCCGGGAAGCCGGAATGCGCACCAAGATCGCGGTCCGCAGCAACGATCCCCGGGTCGATCCCGTGGGCGCCTGCGTGGGCATGCGCGGCATGCGGGTCCGCAACATTACCGCCGAACTCGGAAACGAACGGGTGGACATCATCCGTTACGATGAGGATATTCTGGTATATGCGGCGAACGCGCTGCATCCGGCCAAGCTGGAAAGCATCGAAGTGGACGACGAGCACCGCATGCTGACGATCCATGTCAATCAGGAAAATTCCCGGCTGGCCTTCGGCAAGAAGGCGCAGAACGTTCGTCTGGCGCAGAAGCTGATCGGCTGGAACATCAATTTTGTGATCGATGAGGACGAACAGGAATCCTTCGAGGAAAAGAAGGCTCAGGTGGTGGAACAGCTGTCCGGACTGCTGGGAATCACCCCGGACCAGGCTGCGTTGCTGGTGAACAACGGTTATCTGAGCATGGACGGACTGAAGACCGCCGGGATGAAGGACATCGGTGCGATTCCGGGAATGACCGAAGAATCCCTGACTGCGATTGCCGCGGCACTGGAAAAATTCGCAAGTGCTTCCGGACAGACGGAATAACGTTCCGGTTCGAGCCGTCTCCACGTTTTTTCAGGAAAGTCAAGAGGTTTTTCCATGGCAAAGAAAAGTATGAATATAAAAAGCCTTGCCGAGCGTTACGGCCTCTCCGTCAAGGAAGTGCTGACGGAGCTGGAGGGGCAGGGCTTTCGCGGACTGAAATCCTTTTCTTCGATCCCCGCCGATTCCGAAGAGCTGATCCTGGCCTATTTCGACGAACTGGCCGCGAAGAAGTCCGGCTCGGGTTCGAGTCCGGCCGCCGTTTCCGGTCCCGAGGTCCATATCAAAGCACCCATCATCGTCAAGACCCTTGCCGAGGCGCTTGGACGCAAGCCGAACGAAATCATCACCAATCTGATGATGATGAACGTGCTGGCGAACATCAACCAGATGATCGAACCGGGCGTGGCGATCGAACTGGCCGCCCGGATGAAAGTCAATCTGGTGGTGGACAAACGCGAGCATGACGAACATTCCGCGCCTCAGAAAGCGGTCAGCGCTTCGCCGGAAGAAGCCGCCGAAGCCGGCGAGGACGATCCCGCCGATCTCGTGCCCCGCAATCCGATCGTGACCTTCATGGGGCACGTCGACCACGGCAAGACTTCGCTCCAGGACAAAATCCGCAAGACCAAAGTCGCCGCGGGGGAAGCCGGCGGCATTACGCAGAACATCGGCGCGTCCGTGGCCTACTGCGGCAAACGCGCCATTACGTTTGTGGACACTCCCGGACACGAGGCGTTCACCGCCATGCGCGCCCGCGGAGCCAACGTGACCGACATCGTGGTGCTGGTGGTCGCGGCCGACGACGGCTTCATGCCGCAAACGGTCGAGGCGCTCAATCATGCCCGTGCGGCGGGAGTTCCGATCATCGTGGCGATGAACAAGATCGACCTGCCGAACGCGAATCCGGACAAGGTTCTGCTCAACATGCAGCAGAACGGTCTGACCTCCGAAGACTGGGGCGGCACCACCGGCGTGGTGCGGGTTTCCGCCAAGACCGGACAGGGGATCGACGAACTGCTCGAGCGCATTCTGCTGGAAGCGGAAATGCTGGAACTCAAGGCCAATCCGAAACGGAAAGCCTCGGCCTACGTGCTGGAATCCCAGCTCGAACAGGGGCTCGGCCCCACCGCCAACATCATTGTCAAAAACGGTACCATCAAACTGGGCGACCCGATCATCTGCGGCGAACATTACGGCAAGGTCAAGGGCCTGATCGACAGCCGCGGCCAGCGGGTGAAATCCGCCGGCCCCAGCACTCCGGTCAAAGTGGTCGGCCTGAGCGGCGTGCCCGATGCCGGCGTGAAGCTGGTCGTCTGCGACAACGAAAAGGACACCCGCGAGATCGCCGAGGCACGCAGCATGGACAAACGGGTGGAGAGCCTGAGCGGAAAGAGTTCCGGCGCCAGTCTGGAGGATTTGTTCTCTCAGATGGACGGAGACCAGAAGAATTCGCTCAAAGTCGTGGTCAAGGCCGACGTCTGCGGCTCCGTGGAGGCGATCGTGGAATCCCTGAAGAAGATCACCTCGGAAAAGATCAGCATCGAAGTGCTGCACTCCGGGATCGGCGCCATTACGGAAAACGACGTCCTGCTGGCGTCTTCGACCAACGCGATCGTGGTCGGATTCCATGTCCGGGTCAATCCCGGCGTGAACGATCTGGCCAAGAAAGAGAATGTGGAGATCCGCCTGTACAGCATTATTTACGAACTGCTGGAAGATATCAAGGACGCAATGGCCGGTCGGCTGGAGCCGGAAAAACGCGAAAAGGAACTGGGCGTGGCGAAGATTCTCAAAATCTTCACCTTGTCCAAAGGTCCGAAAATCTGCGGTTGCATGGTGGAAAAGGGCGTGGTCAAGGTCGGCAGCAAGTCGCGCGTGTTCCGGAACGGCGAACTGATTTTCAACGGCGAAGTGCGTTCGCTCCGGCGTTTCCAGGACGATGTCAAGGAGGTCCGGCAGGGCATGGAATGTGGCATCCGGCTGGACAACTTCCTGGATTTCGTGGAAGGCGACGTGATTCAGTTCTACGAAATCGAACTGAAAAAAGCCTCGCTCTGAGGCTGGAAACGGAGAGTTTCTCATGGCTCAGATGAATGACCGGATCGCCCGCGTCAATGAACTGCTCAAACGCGAAATCGCCGATGTAATCGAAAAATACGCGCTCAACGAGGGCGGCGTGCTGGTTTCCGTCACCCGCGTTCATGCGTCCGAATCGCTGCGCAACGCCACGGTCTACGTCAGCATTTACGGCGCGAATGAGGCCAAAAGCGAAGAGATCATCAGGAAACTTTACAAACTCAAACCGGAAATTCAGCATCAGGTCTCCCGGCACGTGATCCTGAAATATACGCCCGTCCTGCAATTTGTCCGCGACACCAATCTGGAAGACGGCGACCGCGTGCTGGCGCTGATCCGCGAACTCGAGGAACAATGAGCGAAACCGTCACGGTCGGTCAAATCCCCGCGCTGCTGGACCGTTTCCGGTCCGGCCGGATTCTGCTGACCGCGCATTTGCGTCCGGACGGCGATGCGCTGGGGTCCATGTGCGGCACTTTGCTGCTGCTGCGCAGCGAGGGTTTTCAGGCGGATGCCGTGCTGCCGGAAAGCGTGCCCGATTATTACCGGGAGTTTCTGCCTGCGGAAGGTCTGCTGGCCGAATCGGAAGTCAAACCGGCGGATTACGCTCTGCTGATCGTGCTTGATTCCTCGCGCCGCGACCGGATTTCCGCCCGGTTCGCCGCTTCCGGAGAACCTCTCCCGATGCCGATGCTGGTGATCGACCACCATCCTGACAATCCCTGCTACGGGGAATGGAACTGCATTGTCCCGGAAGCAGCGGCGACTTCGGAGATCATTGCCTCTCTGGCCGGAACCGCGCGCTGGCGGATGCTTCCGGCTGCGGCGACTCATCTCTTGATCGGGATTCTGACCGATTGCGGTTCGTTCCGGTTCCGCAACACTTCGCCGCAGACTCTGCGGAGCGCTGCCGGACTGATGGAAGCGGGCGGCGAATACGACCGCGTCATCGGCGCCTGTTATTTTTCCAAGCCGGAAAACATGGCGCGGTTCGAAGCCGATCTCTTATGCAATCACTTGAAAAAAGCCTGTTCCGGCCGGTTTATTTATACGTTTCTGGCTCCGGAACTGCTGGAAAAATATCAGATCGAACTGCGCAACACCGAACAGGTGATCGAAGTCCTCCGGGAAATCGCCGGACCGGTCATCTCGGCCACGATCCGGATCGAAGCGGGCGGCTTCAAATGTTCGCTGCGTTCCAAGGATCAGCGCTTTTCGGTCGGCCGCATCGCCCGCGGCATCGGCGGCGGCGGACACGAGATGGCCGCCGGCTGCACGATTGCCGTTTCCTCGCTCGCCGAGGCCGAGCGGATTTTACTTGAACATGTGGAGAAAGAACTCAATGAGAAATCGTCCTGAAAAACATCATCTGCCCATTTTCGACCGCAGCGGCGTGCTGCTGGTGAACAAACCCAGAGACTGGACCAGTCACGACGTCGTGGCGTTTGTCCGCTCCCGGTTCAACGTGCCCAAGTGCGGACACTGCGGCACGCTCGACCCCGCCGCCACCGGTCTGCTGGTGGTCGTACTGGGCAAATTCACCAAACTCAGCCAGAAATTCAGCGGCGAGGACAAGACTTACGAAGGCACCATTCTGCTCGGGACCGAGACCGATTCGCAGGACATGGACGGCCAGATTCTGCGTCAGAACGACTGGTCCGGCGTGACCGAACAGCAGCTGCGCGATGCTTTCGCCTCGTTCGTCGGCGACATCGAACAGATTCCTCCGATGGTTTCCGCGGTCAAAAAGGACGGCGAACGGCTCTACGAACTCGCCCGCAAAGGACAGGAGATCGAGCGCGAACCCAAACCGATCTCCATTTATTCGATCGACATTTCCCGCGTGGCCCTGCCGTACGCCGATTTCACCGTGGACTGTTCCAAGGGCACCTATATCCGGACCCTGTGCGCGGACGTCGGAGCAAAGCTCGGCTGCGGCGCGGCGCTTTACCGGCTCAACCGGCTGCGCAGCGGCGAATTCAGCCTCGACGACGCGGTCGATGTGGAGACCATCCGCCAGTGGACGCAGGATGATCTCGACAACTGGATCACCGGCTTCCTGCACAACCGTCTGGCGCGCATGACTCATTTTTCAAATTTCTGAGGAGGACTCGGCATCATGGAAACGGCATCCTGGGAAGAACTGGCGCAATCATTTCTGGAAACCCGCGCGGAAGCGGAATCCTTCGCCGTGTCCGAACTGACTGCGTTTATCGCCTCGAACCTCTCCGGTGCGCCGGAGGAGACCGACCGGAAGCGGCTGAACCGCCAGATCGAACTCTTTCTGGAGGGGAACGATTCTCTGTTTTACCGTGCCGGCGCCGACCGCTGCTGGTGCCGCGCTGCTTTTTTCAAGGGTGCGCAGTTCAAGATTCGTCCCTCCGCGCTGGAAATCCGGGAAGGTCTGCTGTTTTACGGCGCCCGTTTCGCGCCGTTCTGTTCCGAGGATGTTTTTGCCGATGAATACAATATCACGGACGCCGGTTCCGATCTGAAATATCAGCCGCTGGCCTGTCCGGTTCATTTCGGTCAGGTCGCCAAACTCTTTCAGATGCTCGGCCGTTCCACCATGATCGACTGCATCGTGGCCGACGATGCCGGCAATTATCAGGTCCTGCAGGAATCCGCCTCGGCCGATCAGGCGCAGGTAAAGCTGACCGCCTTCAACTTCGGCGCCTTCTTCCGCAAACATCATTTTACCGAAGGCGACGCCGTGATCGTCACCGTGCGCAACTGGAGCACCGGTTCGTTTTCCGTGGAATACGTCCCCGCCGCGGAACTTCCTCCGCAGGAGGAACTTTCCGCATGGATCACCGATTTCGAGGAAGGTCTGATTCAGGCTTACGAGGATTACGGCGAATATCTGGAAATTCCCGATCAGATCGCCCACGCCTATTTGTGCGCGTTCCAGCAGGGACACGATCTGCGCAGAAGACCCTCCCTTTCGCTGGAGGAATATCCCGCGCTGATGCGGGACATCACCATCCGGCGCGACGGTCCGGAATGGACTCTGGTCCCCGTCGACGAACCTTCCGTCAGCGGCGGCTACGACGATTACGCCCCGGAAGACGAACACGAACATGAGCACGATCACGAACACGAATGTTCCTGCGGACACGATCACGGGCATGACCACGATCACGGACACGAGCACAAGCCGCTGGCGGCGGAAGATTTTTCCGCCTCGTCCGGACGGATCGACACGCTCGATCACATGCTCGAAGACCTTTCCGCGCCGCTCGATTACACCGAGATTTATGCGATGATTCAGGACGATCTGGCCAACGGACAGGAATCCGCGGAGGAATTTGTCCGCAAGCTGATCGACTTCATGGGCGTGCAATTCGCCGACGACGCGCAGGAAGCTGCCTTCTACAACTTCGTCGAGGAGTGCTGGGAGGACGCTTCCGAACGTTTCGACCCGGTGATCGAACAGACCAAAACCCCGCTGCGGACCCGTCTGCTCGAACTCAACACCCGCCGTCTCGAACTGGCGCGCACGCTGGTGGACCGTTACAAAGATTCGAAGATACCGAAGAAACTGGTCGAGCAGATGAAGGATTTTCACGCCCGCATTCTGAATACGCTGGGACTGCTCAACGCGGACCGTTCGCTCCCCGAAGGCGAGGAATATGAACAGCTGGAACTGCGGGTCGGAGATATCGAGGACGCCTGGGACGAATTCGAGGAAAAACAGGAAAAATAAGGGAGTTCAAACGTTATGGCGTTGGCGTGCTGGATGTGTTCCTGGCCCGGTTCCCCGTGTTCGGTGAGCCCCGTGAACCCGAATCATATTTATTATGCCTTGGCCATTGTCATCGTTGCGCTGCTCCTTGCCGTACTGCCGTTTCTGCTCGGGTACCGGCTGGGACCGAGGATCCCTTACAGCGCGAAAAATCATTTCAAGTTTTTCGTGTTGTTCGCAATCGTGCTGTTGTCGACGGGCTCTTTGTCGTTCGGTGGCATTTTGGCTGCCCTGCTGAGCTGGCTCGACATAAATCTGATACTCATACTGGGCGGACTGGCGGAAATGGCTGTCGTTGGAGCCGGAATCTCCGAGATGGAATATTCCGGACTGTTCATCCTTCCTGCTGCGATAGCGGGTCACGCGCTTTACACCTGGATATTTGCCCTGATCGACCGTCCGCTGATAAAACCTGAGAAAAACAACCCGGAAAGGAATATGAAAAATGGACAAACTGACTGAACTGTTCAATCAGGCGCTGCCGATTATCGTGCAGGCCGTCTTCACCGCGGTCGGACTGTGGTGCGGAATGAAGATCACGAAAAACAAGGCGGATTTCACGGGGATGCTGATCGTCGCGTTCGCCTGTTCGCTGATCGGGATGCGGCCGGAGCCGTGGGGACTGGTGTTCTCGCTGGTGTTCATGTTCCTGCTGCTGTGGAAATTCACGGGCGCCAAATTCTTTCCGGACGGAGTGTTTCTGGTGCTGGTCTCGTGGGGGATCGGGTTTTCCGGGAAACATCTGATTCTGTATCTGGCCAAGCACATCAAATGACGAAGGCGAAGAAGACCGCCGTGGAATATGCCGCATACCTGCTGGGGGTGCGGATGTATTCCACCGCCGAACTGCGCCGGAAAATGTATGACAGGGAATATCCCGGCGCGGAAATCCGGCAGGTGATCGGGGATTTCACCCGGAAGGGGTATCTGAACGACGCGCTCTATGCGGAAAATCTGTGTGCGAGTCTGACCGCGCGCGGCGACGGCAAGCGCAAGATCGCCGCGAGGCTGCGCTCCAAGGGAATCGACCCCGAACTGATCGGCGAAGTCCTGCGGAAGCTCGACGGCGACATTCCGGAGGAGGAAGCCGCGTGGCAGGCACTGCAGAAGAAACGGGTCACGCTGCTGCGCGAGACCGATCTTCAGAAGCGCAAGGAAAAGGCGGTGCGGTATCTGGCCGGACACGGTTTTTCCGCCTCGGCCGCGTTCGCCGTCTGGGAACGTTTCCGGCGCGAACAGCCCGAATAGATTTCCCTCCCGCACCGAAATCGTTCCGGAGAGGGAAAACTTCCCTGAAAAAACATGGAAAAACGTTTGAAAAAAACGCTCTCCGGGTGTATTTTGCTGTTCTGAACAACTGGACTTTCACATAAGAGGAAACGAGCATGGATTTCAGAATCGAAATTTCCGTCAAAAACCGCTGGAGCGATTCCCGCGGACAGGCCGTCATCCGGACCATCAAAGGGTTTACCGGACTGGATGTCATCAAGGATTTGCGCACCCGCGACGTGTTCACGGTCTGCGCCGACATCACCGCCGCCGAAGCGGAAAAGATCGCGAAGGAACTGACCAACCCGGTCACGCAGGAATATTTCATCGGCACCAACCCGAATCCGCCGCAGTATGATCTGCTGGCCGCGGTCGGCTTCAAGCCGGGCGTGACCGACAATGTGGCGCGCACCGCGCACGAAGCGATCGGCGACATCATCGGGCGGAAACTCCGCAAGGACGAACAGGTGTTCAGCTCGGTGGAATATCTCTTTCAGGCGCCGGAGCTGACGAAGGAAAAACTGCTTGCCATCGCCAAATCCGTGCTGGCCAACGAACTGATCGAATCCGTCGCGGTCTACACCGCCGCCGAGGTCAAGGCCAACGGCATTCCGCTGAACAAACCGGTGGTCAAGGGCACCGAGTCGGGCATCGTCCGCGAGTTCGATTTGGAAGTCTCCGACGAAAAACTGCTGGAAATCAGCCACAAGGGTATTCTGGCGCTGACGCTGGAGGAGATGAAGGCGATCCAGAATTATTTCCGCAATGCGAAGGACCGCGCGCAATACGGACTCGGCCGGAATCCGACCGACGTCGAGCTCGAAGTGCTGGCGCAGACCTGGTCCGAGCACTGCAAACACAAGATATTCAGCGCGAAGGTCAATTACGAGGACCTCGAAACCGGCAAAAAGGAAGAGATCGTTTCCCTGTTCAAATCCTGCATCCAGAAAAGCACCTCGGAAATCGCGAAGAAGATCGACTGGCTGGTCTCCGTCTTTTCCGATAACGCCGGCGTGGTCGCGTTCAACGACAAGATCGACCTGGCCTATAAAGTGGAAACCCACAACAGTCCGTCCGCGCTCGATCCCTACGGCGGCGCGATGACCGGTATCGTGGGCGTGAACCGCGACCCGATGGGGACCGGTCAGGGCGCGAATCTGCTGATCAACGTCTGGGGTTACTGCCTCGGTTCCCCGTTCACCGATCCGAAAGACGTGCCGGAAGGGCTGCTGCATCCGCGGCGGCTGCGCGACGGCGTCCACAAGGGCGTAATCGACGGCGGCAACCAGAGCGGCATCCCGTACGGCCTCGGCTGGGAAGTGTTCGACGACCGCTACATCGGCAAGCCGCTGGTCTACTGCGGCACGCTCGGTACCCTGCCGCGCAAGATCAACGGGAAAAACGGCTGGGAAAAGGACATCAAGCCCGGCGACATCATCGTGATGACCGGCGGCCGCATCGGCAAGGACGGCATCCACGGCGCCACTTTCTCCAGCGAGGAACTGCATAAGGACAGTCCCGTGCAGGCGGTTCAGATCGGCGACCCGATCACGCAGAAACGCATGGGCGATTTCATGTATGAAGCGCGGGACAAAGGGCTCTACCGTTTCGTCACCGACAACGGCGCGGGCGGACTTTCCTCCAGCGTCGGCGAAATGGCCGAAATCTGCGGCGGCTGCGTCATGGATTTGCAGAAGGCTCCGCTCAAATATGCCGGCATGCAGCCGTGGGAAATCCTGATTTCCGAAGCGCAGGAACGCATGAGTTTCGCGGTCCCGCCGGAAAATCTGGACGAATTTCTCGCACTCGCCGCCGACCGCGACGTCGAAGCGACCGTGCTGGGCAAATTCACCGACGACGGCAAATTCCGGATGATGTGGGGCGACAGGACCGTGTGCTGTCTCGACATCGAATTCATGCACGGCGGACTGCCTCGCCTGACGCTCGCGGCGAAGTGGAAAGCGCCGCACTTCGAAGAACCCGCGCTGACGGGACGCGACGTTGCCGCCGACCTGACCGCAATGCTGGGACGTCTGAATATCTGTTCCGCCGAATACAAGGCGCGGCAGTACGACCACGAAGTGAAAGGTCTGAGCGTGCAGAAGCCGTATGTCGGCAAAGCGCGCGACGTGGCGAACGACGCTTCGGTCTTCATGATCGAACCGCTGACCCGGGAAGGCGTGGTGCTTTCCGCAGGCATCCTGCCGCGTTACAGCGATATCGACACCTACCACATGATGGCGTCGGTGATCGACCTGGCGATCCGCCGGACCGTGGCCGCGGGCGGCCGCATCGACCGCATCGCGGGTCTCGACAACTTCTGCTGGCCCGACCCCGTGCAGAGCGAAAAGACTCCGGACGGCGAATACAAGATGGCGCAGCTGGTCCGCGCGAACAAGGCGCTGTATGATTACACCTGCGCCTTCGGCGTGCCGTGCATTTCCGGCAAGGACAGCATGAAGAACGACAGCACCCGCGGCGGGCGCAAAATCTCCATTCCGCCGACCGTGCTGTTCAGCACCATTTCCAAGATCGACGACATCGCGACCAGTCTTTCTCCGGAATTCAAGGAGGAAGGCGACGACGTTTACATGATCGGCACGACCTACGCCGAACTCGGCGGCAGCGAATATTTCGCCATGCTCGGCGCCACCGGGAATCAGGTCCCGAAAGTGGATGCGCCCAAGGCGCTGGCACTCTACAAGGCGATGGACAAGATCATCCGCGACGGTCTGCTCTGCTCGGCTGCGACTCCCGCACTGGGCGGTCTCGGCGTGGCGGCGGCGAAAGCCGCGATGGGCGGCCGGGTCGGTCTCGAACTCGACCTGACCAAAGTCCCGCACACCGCCGGGATGAGCGATGCGGAAATCCTGTTCTCCGAATCGAACAGCCGTTTCCTGGTCAGCTGCAGGCCTGAAAAGGCCGCCGCGCTGGAAAAGGCGCTGGCCGGTTTCACGTTCGCCAAAGTCGGCCGGACCAACGGTTCCGGCATTCTGAGCGTCAAGGGAACGCAGGAGGATTTCTCGATTCCGCTGGAAGCGCTGATTCAGTCCTACAAAACGACTCTCGCGGGTGTGTAAGCCGAGAAGGAGGGGTGACTCATGATCTTGAGATGCAAGGCTTTTCCGCGTGCGGCGCTGGTCGGAAATCCGTCCGACGGATATTTCGGCAAGACGATCGCGTTCGTTTTCCACAACTATTCCGCCGAGGCCGAACTGTATGAAAGTCCGGAACTGGACCTGTTGCCTTCGCTGCGGGATCACAACACCTTCGCCAGTATGGAGGACCTGCACCGGGACATCGTGCTCTACGGTTACTACGGCGGAATCCGGCTGCTGAAAGGGGCCATCAAGAAATTCTACGAATATGTGCAGGAACACGATCTTTCCATCGAAAACAAGAATTTCACGATGCGTTACAAAAGCGACATCCCGAACCGGCTGGGACTGGCCGGCTCGTCGGCCATCATCACCGCGGCCACTCGGGCTTTGTGCAAATTCTACGGGGTCGAGATCCGGCCCGACCACTTCGCCAATCTGGTGCTGTCGGTGGAGACCGAGGAACTGGGGATTCCCGCGGGTCTGCAGGACCGCGTGGCGCAGGCCTACAATCATCCGGTTTACATGGATTTCAATCAGGAGCACATGGAGAAATTCGGCGTCGGGAAATACAAAACGATCGATATTCCCGACGATCTGAATCTGTATATCGCCTACCGGACCGATCTGGCGGAGGGGTCGGAAATCCTCCACAGCCGTCTGCGTCACGATTTCAACGACGGCAAACCGGAAGTGCTGGCGGCGATGAAGGAATGGAGTTCTCTGACCGATCAGGTGCGGGACGCGCTGAAGGCTCGTGATTACGCCCGGATTCCTTCGCTGCTGGACCGGAATTTCGATCTGCGCTGCGAAGTTTGTGCGGAAGCGGTCAGCGCCAAGAACCGCCGCATGGTGGAGATCGCGCGTAAAACCGGCGCGTCCGCCAAGTTCACCGGTTCCGGCGGGGCGATCATCGGCACCTATGAGGACGAAGCCATGTTCGAAAAACTCCGTGCCGAGCTCAAAAAGTATCAGGTCGAGGTTATCAAACCCCTGATCGTGCATAACATGAAGGATGCCTATTCATGAAAGCTGTGATTCCGGCGGCCGGATTCGGGACCCGGTTCCTGCCGTTTACCAAATCCGTTCCGAAAGAACTGATCCCGATCGTGGACAAGCCGGTCATCCAGTATGTGGTGGAGGAGGCGGTCGAGTCGGGCGTCGATGATATTCTGATCATCATTTCCGCGGGCAAGGAGTCGATCTGCCAGCATTTCAATCCGCAGTTCGAACTGGAACAGCGGCTGGAAAGTTCCGGCAAGACCCGTCTGCTGGAAGAACTGCGCGCCATCGGCAAAGGCGCCCGCATCCAGTATGTCTACCAGCGGGAGCTCGACGGTCTCGGCGGCGCGCTGCGTTATGCGAAAAGTTTTGCCGCGGGCGAACCCGTGGCGGTGCTGCTGGGGGACAATATCACCTCCGGCGAGCGGCCGGTGCTGTCCGAACTGCTGGACGTCTTCCGGGAAAAACATGCATCCGTGGTCGCGGTGGAGGAAGTTCCGCGCGAACGGGTCCATAAATACGGCGTGGTCGACGGCGAATCCGCGGACGGCTATGTCTACCGGCTGCGCGATCTGGTGGAAAAGCCCGATCCGGCGGACGCTCCGAGCAATCTGGCGGTGGCCTCGCGGTATGTCTTCACCCCGGAGATTTTCGAGGAACTGGACCGGACTCCGCGCGGCAAGAACAACGAGATTCAGGTGACGGACGCCATGCGCGCTCTGGTGAAGCGTCAGGAAATGTATGCCGTGAAGATTAAAGGCCGCCGGCACGATGCCGGAGACAAACTTTCCTTCCTGCTCACCACGCTGGAATTTGCTCTGCGGCGTCCGGAATACCGCGATCCGCTGATGGAGTTCTTCCGGAAACAGTTGTCCCGATAAGCAGAGACTGACCGATGGAGCTGTCCTCAGCAGAGTTTTTTTCGGCACCGGAAAGTCTGGACGCCGCATCCGGCGGGCATTATCGGATTTGCATGGTGGTTTCCGGTTTCGGTTTCCTGACCCTGACCGCCGGCGATGCTCCGGTCCTGCTGTGTCCGGGGGTGTCTCTGCTGATCCGTCCGGGCGAAACGCCGCATCTGGAACTGCTGACCGAAGCGAAGCTGCTGGATTTTCATTTCGGCGGGGAAACTGCGGCGCTGCTGCGTTCCAATGCTCCGGCGTTCGCGGCACACAATCCGCTGCTGATTCCGTCCGAAGCGCTGGAGCAGGCGGTCCGGCTGGGGGAGGAGATCATCGGGGAACAGCGCGGGCGGAATCCCGGTTATGCGCTGGCGGTGCTGGAAAAAATCCTGGCGGCCGAGCGTCTGGTGTTTCAGCATGGACGCGAGTTGTCGGTTCCCGAGCTCAAAACCGCGGCGGCGCTGCATTTCCTTTCGGAGAATTATTCCCGGGACATCACGCTGGCGGACCTGGCCGGCGTGACCGGCATGAGCATTTCCCATTTCCGGCGGAGTTTCCGGTTCGTTACGGGTTCTTCCCCGATCGATTTCCTGCTGGACCTGCGTCTGCGGAAGGCGGCGGCGCTGCTGGAACGGTCCGGCCGGACCGTCGGTGAGATTGCGGCGGCAACCGGGTTCAACGACGCCAATTATTTTTCGAGACTTTTCACCCGGCGGATGGGGATGACTCCGCGCGAATGGCGCCGTCGTTTCGGAAAAAACTGATTCGGTGCGGAACTTTTCCCCGATCGGGCGGTCTATGCACGAAAGACCATTTTTGCGCAAGGAGAACCGACGATGACATTACTGGACGGGGAAATCTTATGGAATCTGATCTGGATTCTGCCGCTGCTGGCAGTTCTTTTTTATTACGGCTGCCGGAAACGGAAGGCTCTGCTGGAACGTTTTCTGGGCAGTCATGCCGATGATCCGGCCTGTGTGAACAGTTCTGCCTCCCTGCGGTTCTGGCGCGGCGTGCTGTTCACGGGCACCGTGATCCTGCTGATCGTGGCCGCGGCCCGGCCGTCGTGGGGATTCCGGATTCTGCCGTACAGCGGACAGGGACGCGATCTGATGGTCGTATTCGACGTTTCCAAAAGCATGCTTTCGCAGGATGTCCGGCCGTTGCGGCTGGAACATGCCAAATGGCTGGTCCGGCAGCTCTGCGAGCGGAATCCCGGCGACCGGTTCGGGCTGATCGCCTTTGCCGGACACGCTTTTCTGGAATGTCCGCTGACCATTGACCGGACCAGTTTTCTGCAAAGCGTGGATGAACTTTCGACGGACTCCATTCCGGTGGGCGGAACCAACATCCAGCAGGCGTTGTCCGAAGCGATCCGGGGATTCCGGGCCGCGGAGACTCCGCATCGCGCCGTCATCCTGATTACCGACGGCGACGAACTGACCGGCGACAGCAAACAGGCGATCGGCGCCATTGTCAAACTCAAGATACCGCTGTTCATTCTGGGGATCGGCGATCCCTCCCAGCCGGCGATCGTCCGGCTGCCCGACGGCAAAGGCGGCATTCAGACACTGAAAGACAGTTCCGGCAACGTGGTCAGTGTTCCGCTGAACGAAAAAATGCTGTCCGCTCTGGCTCGCGAAACCGGCGGCATTTATGTCCGTTCCACCACCACCGATCCCAATCTCGATCCGATCGAAGCCGGAATCCGTCAGCTGGAAAAGCATGAGATCGACAGCGGCAAGCAGACCCGTCCGATCGAACGGCCCCTGTACCCGCTGATCGGCGCGCTGATTCTGTTCTGCTGCTGGCTGCTGCTGGGCGAACGCAGAAGTTTCCCCCACTGGAGCATGGTGAAAATTCTGGTGCTGACTTTCGGACTCGGAACGGCGTTCTCCCTTTCGCTTTCGGCACAGGAAAAGTCGCCCGCACTTCCGGTTCCGCCAGCTGCCGTTTCGCAGGCGGCGAATGCGGAAAAACAACCCGCCGGGGACGAGCCGAAATTGACTCCGGAACAGCTTTACAATCAGGGTTTGCAGGCGCAGACGCAGGAAAAGGACCCGGCCAAAGCCGTCCAGCTTTATGAACAGGCGATCGCCGCGGTGAATGCCGCGCCGGAAGTGCGGTCCCGGTCTTCGCAGAATCTCGGCGTGATGAGTCATCAGAAAGCCCGCGCCATGCTTCAGCAGGCCGTCCAGACCGTGCAGACCCAGCAGCTGGACAATGCGCTCCAGCAGACCGACGGCGCCTTGAAACAGCTGGCCGCCACGGAGGAAATTTATCGTGAAGCGCTCCGGGAAGGGCGCGCTCCGCAGTCCGTTGCCCGCAATCAGCATCAGCTCCTTCAGGACCGCAAAAAAGCCGAAGAGCTGAAAAAGAAAATCGAAGAACTGAAAAAACAGCAGCAGCAAGCGCGTCAGGATACGCAGCAGGCCAAAGATCAGCAGAAAAAACAAGATCAGAAAAAACAAGATCAGCAGAAAAAGCAAGACCGGAAGGATAATCAGAAACAACAGCAAGACAAACAGCAGCAGAACCAGCAGAAAGATCAGCAGAATCAGCAGCAGAATCAGCAACAGCAGAATCAGCAGAACGGTCAGAACCAGACCGAAAAGGCTCGCGAAAGTGTCCGCAAGCTCGAACAGCAGGCCCGCGATCTGAATCAGAAAAAGCTGGAAGATCAGGCGAAACAAGCCGGCGAGGAAATCGACAAGGCCCGCCAGGCGCAGGAGAAGAATCAGAAGCAGGAAGCGGAAAAACATCTGCAGAAGGCGCTGGACCATCTCGGGAAGGACCAGCCGAAACAGGATCATCAGAAGCAGAATCAGCAGAACGATCAGAAGCAGGACCAGCAGAAGCAGCAGAACGATCAGAAGCAGAATCAGCAGAAGCAGGACAAGCCGCTGCCGAAACCCGGCGAAGCCTCGAAGTCGGAAGCCAAACCGGAACCGGAAAAGGAGATCGACAAAGATCAGGCTCAGGCTCTGCTGGACCTGATGGCCGGCGACGAAAAGAAGCTCAAGGATGAACTCAAAGCCCGGATGAAGCAGAATTACGGCACCCGTCCGGTGGAAAAAGACTGGTAATGATTCGGAGGTCGGACACCATGAAATTTCGCTCACGCGCAGGTTTTTGGATTTTGATATTTCTCATGATCGGTTTTCTGCTGGCGGCGGCTCCGGTGGAGCTTTCCGTGATGCCGCAGCCGGTCCGGGCGGGCGAGGAGGCATATCTGGTAATCCGTTCCCGCGACGGTTCCCGTCCGCAGCCGCAGAATGCATTGCCGAAAGTCGACGGCCTTTCCTGGCATCAGGGTATCCGGCAGTCTTCCCGGACCCAGATCATCAACGGGCGGCGGTCCGACATTTTCGAACTGCATATCCCGTTCACGGTCGACAAGCCGGGGAACTACACGATTCCGCCGATGGTTCTGGCCAAACAGCCGGGGCGGACGAAAAAAATCACTTTTCAGGCGGTGGAAGCGCGGTATCGGACTTCCGCTTCAAATCGTCCGTCGGCCGGAGAGACTTCGGGCGCATCCGAAGGACTGACCATGAACGAGATCATGTTCATGGAACTGGAGGTGCCCGGCGGAAAGACTTCCTGTTATCTCGGCGAGGAAATCCCGCTGGAGGTGAATATTTACGTTCATGCCGGCGCCCGGCCGCAGCTCTCCTGGCCGCAGCTCACTTTCGGCGGCAAGGGCGGCGCGGTGTTCCGGGATTACCGGCAGACCAATCCGGAAAATCCGAATTTTTCCGGCGTGACGCAGCATCGGACCGAACGGAACGGCCGGGAGTATATCCTGTATTCCTTCCGCACTGCGATCCGTCCGATCACTGCGGGAAAACTGGAAATTTCCGCCGGAGAAGAGGCGGCGCTGGTCGTGCCGGAGAGCCGTCGGCGGAGCATGGACCCGTTCGATGAATTTTTCGGCGATTCCTTCTTTTCGCGCGGACGCCGGATCGCCCGCGCGCTGACCGCCGGACCCGTAACGCTGGAAGTGCGGAATCTGCCGCCGGTCCCGGCCGGGGTGCGGTTTACCGGACTGGTGGGGGAATGGGAGTCGCGCGTAACGCTTTCGCCGCCGCCGTACAAGGTCGGCGAGCCGATCACGCTGAAAGTGGAATTTCAGGGGACCGGTTCGACCGATACGCTTCGGCACTGGCCGCTGGAAATCAAAGGTTTTCGGGTGTATCCGCCGGAAGTGGAAAAGGTCTCCGGCGGAGCGGAGCTCCGTTATGTGCTGATCCCCATGGAAGCGTCCGACGGAAAGGCGGACAACGTCTTTTTCGGACCCTATGCGGTATTTTCCGGCGGGAAATACCGGACGGAACAGTTCCGCCGGGCGATTTCGATCGAAAACGGCAGTGCGGTCATTCCGGGCGGAGCCGCTCCGGTCATCGTGACTTCGGCTCCCGGTGCCGGGAATGCGGTCAAGGAACAGCCGGTCCGGCGCCGGGCGGAAGAGATTCTGTATTTGAAAAAACAGGAAGGGCGCGGCGTACCGCTGCCGCCGGAAGTCAATATCGCCGGCGGACTGCTGCTGATTCTGGGCGGCGCGCTGTTCCTGATCGCGGCAGGCATTGTGCATCTGGTCCGCCGGACGCGGGAGAACGATCCGGCGTATCAGCGCCGGGTTCTGGCCCGAAACCGGAAAACGGAACTGCTGCGGCGTCTCCGGCAGCTGGAGCCCGCGGACATTCCCGGGGCGTGTTCGGGCGATATCGCCTCCTATCTGGCGGATGCCGAAGGGCTGGCGCCCGGAGCCGATCTGACCGAATGCGCGGAGGCGGTCCGGACGAAAGCGCCGGAACTGGCGAAACTGCTGGACGAACTTTCCCAAGCGGCCTGGATGCCCTCGATGCGGGAGCGGTTCACGCCGGAGTTCCGCCGGGCCCTGATCAAAGCCTTGGGACGGATCGTCATGCTGACCGTCGTGCTGTCCGGATTGGGGCTGCCGTCGATGCTGTCCGCCGCGGAAGAGATTTCCCGCGGTCGGCTGGAGGCGATGACCGCATACGATGCCGGAAAGTTTGCCGAAGCGGAAAAATATTACCGGGCGCGGCTCAATCCGGCTGAACCTTCCGCGGAAGAACTTTACAATATCGGAAACTGTCTTTACCAGCAGGGAAAACTGCCGCGCGCGCTGGTCTGTTACGAACGGGCGCTGCGGCTGTCGCCGCGGGATTCGGACATTCTGGAGAATCTGAATCTGGTGCGCCGGAAGCTGATGCTGCCCGAACTCGGACGGGTGAAATCCCCTGCGGACATTCTGCCGTATCTGCGCGATTCTCTGCGTCCGGACGAATGGCTGTTCCTTTTGTGCGGAGGTATCTCGCTGATCCTGATCGCCGCCGGAACGGCGTTGCTGGGGTCCGTCCGGGTCTTCCGGATTCTGCTGATCGCGGGACTGCTGCTGATCGCGGTTCCGGGTGCCGCCTATCTGTCTCAGCGGTCGACCCGTTACAATCCCGATTTCGCTCTGGTGGCGACCAACGGTCTGCCGGTTTATTCCCTGCCGTCCGATCAGGCCGGCAAGGTGGAAATGAAACTGCATGCCGGCGAGGAAGTCCAGATCGCGGAACGGCGGATGAACTGGGTCCGGGTCCGGACCGGTGCGGCTGAAGGCTGGGTCCATGCCGGGGATATCGTCAGTCTGTGGAATCCGGAAAGCGCCGGCGACCTCTAAGGCCGGCGGTCAGACCAGTTCGATGAGGACGGCTTCCGGCGGACAGAAGATTCTCCGCCGGATGAAGGTGACCCCCAACCCTGCGGTGATCAGCATGCGGGTGCCGGTCCGGCGGTTGGCGTAGAGTCCGTATTCAAAAGTTTTCCAGTAGAGCGAGGAGGTGGCCAGCGCGCCGAACATCGGCAGCCGAATCTGTCCGCCGTGAGTATGTCCGCACAGAATCAGGTCGATTTTCTGCATCATGGCAGGGGTGAGCACCTGCGGAACGGTGTCCGGATTATGGACCAGCACGCATTCGAACGGTGCACGTTTTTCCCCTTCGAAATATTCCGGCGAACCCTTGCGGAAATCATCAAGTCCGAACACCCGTATCGGTCCGGCGGAGCGGGCTTCGTTGACCAGCAGGCGGAGACCGGACTGTTCCTGAACCGCCCGCCGCCAGTCGCGGTCCGGCAGCCAGGGACGCATCAGGTCCCAGTTGCCGTAGACGCCGATTTTCAAACCGGGACAACGCAATGACCGGAAGAGCCCGATGCATTCGGCGAAATTGCAGGCATATGCCATCATGTCGCCGCCGAAAAAGATATGGTCCGGCCGACAGCATTCGATCGTTTCCAGCAGAAAATCCCGAATCGGCCCGGCCCCGTTCCAAACCATATTTCCGGGAAATATCTTTGCGGTCTGCGTCCGGATATGCAGGTCGGAAAAAAAGAGAATGCGTTTCCCGCGCAGGGCGGCGGCATCGGACGGCAGGGTATGCCGGTAGAAAACACGACGGAAGGGTCCGGTCCGTTCGAACCGGATTTCTCCGGAACGTTTACCATTGACCCGGACCCAGTCGCGGGGACTGCTTTGGAGCGGCAGACGGTTCACTCTGCGGGCGACAGTTCTGCCGCCAGGTCGGCGGCCAGCGGGGCGATGGTCTTGACCGTGACCTTGGAGCCGTCCGGCAGGGTGACCGCATCCCCGGTTTTTGCGCCGAGCAGGGCTTCACCGAATTTGGTCTTGTAGGAAACCAGATTGCGGTCCGGATTGCCGTCCCAGGCTCCGACGATGCTGTAAATCTTTTCCTGTCCGGCGGCATCCTGCAACGTGACCGCGGTGCCCATGGAGACTTTGGACGTATCGGCCTTGAATTCCAGGAAGTTGAGGGGCTGGACCGTGGCGATGAGGGTTTCGAGTTCCGACCGGCGGCGCTGCAGGAAACGACGGCGTTCCTTGGCGGCATCGTATTCGGCATTTTCGCGGAAGTCGCCGAAACCGCGGGCGATTTCGATGGCCTTGTTGTTTTCCGGGACCTGAACGCGGACGATGTTGTCGAGTTCGGCCACGAGGGCCTTGTAGGATTTCATCGAGGTCATCGGCGCTTCGTGATGTTTCACCGCCTGACCGTCGTTCTGCGCGGCCAGGAGCTTGCGTCCTTCGCCGCTTTCGATATGTTCGGTCAGCTGAGCGGAATGGCGGGCGAGTTTGACCAGCAGACTCTGGCATTCGCCGGGCGCCATGTTGCGCATGCGCTGGATGGGGCTGATGATCGACGGGATGTTTTCTCCGGCATTGGCCAGCACGAATTTCTGGAAGTCGGCCTTGTCGAACAGGTGACGCTTCAGTTCACGCTGCGCGGCGGTCCATTCTTTGGGCAGACCTTCCTCGGAAAGCGCGTGGCAGATATTGGTCATGGTGATGAAACTGCGGATTTCTTCCGGATATTTCTTGTTCTTCCAGATGGCCAGAATGATGTCCGAACGCAGATTTTCCGCGGCGAACAGCGCATCGGAAATATCGTCCGTGGAAAGTTTTTCGAAGATGATCGTGATGCAGCGGAGCGGGAGCAGCATGGAAAGTTTGGCGATTTCCAGCCGGGAGTAGAGCAGTTCGGCGACTTTCAGGAAACCGGGGAAGAGCCGGACCGGAACCCGGCCCCAGATTTCCAGATTCTTCAGCGGAATGGCGGAGGAGATTTCCGCCGGGAAGAACGGAACGGCGCCGCGGACGCCGTCGAACAGCCGGTGAAGAATGGCGTCGTCGCCCGAGAAAGCCAGTTCCGCCATGCAGTCGGCCAGCATTTCCATTTCCTTCGGGGTCATGCCGCGGCGCGAATGAGTGAAGAGCCGGGAAAGTTTGAGTGCGTCTTCTTCGGTCAAATTTTTTTCCGCCTGCGGCACATCCTTGAGCAGAGTCTGGAGTTCCAGCAGACTGCGGGCATCGCGGAAGGTGCGCTGCGCGGGCGTTGTCTTGACCGCTTCCGGGGCGGCGTTCCACCAGTCGGCAAACTGATCCGCACCCATCATCGAGGGGACGAACATCTGCTGGATGATCTCGCGGGTTTTGGTTTCGGAAAGGTCGCCGAGCGAATTGTGATGGAGTTTTTCACGATAAAAGGCGGCCGGTTTGAGCGCATCTTTCCGGGTGTTGATCAGATTGGTCATTTCCATGCCGGCTTCGAAGAAATAGCAGCTGCTGACCGCGGAGGAGATCGGAATGGAAATCTGTCCGCCGGAGAATGTGGTGACGGCGATGGTGGCGACCACTTTGTCGATGTTGATGATCCTGCCCCAGGTGCGGCTGTCGAACAGGTAGATATACGCATTGGTCTTGAGATGCTGGAGCTTGCGGATGCGGGCGGCGACATCGCAGACGCTGACCGCGGAATCCCGGGCGCCGACCGCTTTGGCGACTGCGGGACTGGAAAGATAGGGGGGTAAAAATTTTCGGATCGCACTGTTGAGCGCGATCCGGAAAACGGAGGAATCCAGAATGGATTTTTCGGCAAGAACCAGACAGACGGACGCTTTAGTCTCGTTTTTGTAAACGGAATCATCCCACGAGTCAAAGAGAAGGTCGAAATTCGAGGCGGAGTCTTTCAACAGTTTGAGATCGGCCGTTTTCACTTCCTGTAAAAGCTGTTCGACCGCTGCATCATTTCCCGGCTGAGCCGCCGCCATGATCAAATCATCCAATTCCTGCTGATTCATCTTCAAGAACTCCTTGTTCGTGTTTTTTTATTATAATAATATACACGCGCTTTCCGTTTTTTTCAATCTCCGGGATTGCAAAAAGGGGATTTTTATCCGTTGAATTTCACTTTTTTCCGCTTGCTCCGGCGGCGGGAATCGTTTTCCCCTCTTGGCCGGCGGAGAAAAATCGAAAAAACGTAAAAAAATCAATTTTTTTTGTTTCCCCCCTTTTCAAAATTCAAAAAATGATTATAATTAATAAGGTTGTGAATGCAGAAATCTGCATCGAGAGAGTTTCAACCAGAAAGAAAGTGGTGAAAAAATGGCCGAGAAAGAAAAAGGCAAAGTCAAGTGGTTCAACAATTCAAAGGGCTACGGTTTCATCGAACGGGCTTCCGGAGGAGACATCTTCCTTCATTACAGCTCCATCAAAGTCGATGGTTATCGCACTGTCAAGGAAGGCCAGGAAGTTGAATTCATTGTCACCAACGGCACCAAAGGTCTGCAGGCGGACGAAGTCGTGCCGCTGAACTGATCCGCGATCTTCGGATTCGAAAACGGTTTCAGAGTGCCGGTGCATGCCGGGTTCTGAAACCGGAATTTTTTTGTACCGCCGGATATCCGGTCAGGTGCGCAGCCGCGGGTCCAGCACATCGCGCAGGGCATCGCCCAGCAGATTCAGCGCCAGCACCAGCACGAACATGAAGGCCGTGGCGCCGCCGACTTCCCACCAGATGCCGCGCCACAGTCGTTCCTGTCCGTCGGCGATCATGACTCCCCAGCTGGGTTCGAACTGCACGCCCAGTCCCAGATAGCTGACAATGACTTCCGTCATCACCGCAAAGGCAAAGCGCATGGTGAAATAGACGATGATCAGATGTGCCAGATTCGGCAGCAGATGCTTCGTCAGAATCCGGAAGTCGCTCTGCCCCAGCGCTTTCGCAGCCATGATGTATTGACGGTCCCGCAGTTTCATGGTTTCCGCGCGGACCACCCGGCAGAGCGACACCCAGCCGGTCAGTCCGATTCCGAGATACACCGCCAGCATCCCCGGTTCCGTCCGCAGCCCTTTGGCCAGCAGGGCGAAGAACCGTTCCAGCGGCGGGTAGAGAAATCCTTTCGACACCAGCAGCGCAAATGCCAGGATGAACAGCAGCGACGGCATGGAGGCAAAGGTGCTGTAGATCCAGACCGCCAGATCGTCGGTCTTTCCGCCGTAATAGCCGGCCAGCAATCCCAGCGTCACCCCGACCAGCGCGGAGATCAGGGAAGCGATCACGCCGACTTTCACCGCCGTTTTCGCCGCGAAGATTCCCCGCAGAAACACGTCCCGCCCCAGATAATCGGTCCCCAGCCAGTGCCGTGCGGACGGCGGCTGGAACCGTTCCGACAGATTCCGCTGCTGGTAAACCGGTTCGAGATGATGCGCCGAGCAGTAAATCCCGTAGCATTCGGCGAAGACGGCCATGCCCAGATAAAGCAGGCAGACCGCCAGCGCGGCGCAGGCGGATTTTTTCCGGAGCAGACGTTTCAGCGTGTCGTTCCGGAAGGATATTCGGGCACTTTGAGCGGTTTCACTCATGCTTCTTTTTCTCCCGCATCAGGAACACCTGCAGCAGCGAGATCTCCGACGGGGTGACTCCGTCGATCCGTCCCGCCTGGGCGAGAGTTCCGGGTTTTATTTTCTGCAGTTTCATCCGCGATTCGTTCCGCAGTCCGGGCAGGGCGGCGTAATCGAAATCTTCCGGAATGCGCCAGGCTTCCAGCGCGCGCAGATTCCGGATCGCGATTTCCTCCTGCCGCATGTACCCTTCGTAATGGGCCTGAATGGTCAGTTCCCGAAGCACCCGGCGGTCGGCGAACCGCGTCAGGTCCAGACCGATCTCCGCCGGATCGAACGACGGCGGATCGGCTTCGCAGTCGCCTTTGCAGTCTTTCAGCCGGTCCCAGTGGGAGCGGCCTTCTTTCCGGACGGCGCGGCAGAGCGTTTCGGTCTCTTTGCATTTTTCCGCATAAGCGCGGAAACGGTCGTATTTCTCCTGCGGGAGCAGACCCCACTCATAAGCGAGCGGACAGAGCCGGAAATCGGCGTTGTCCTGCCGCAGACTGAGCCGGTGTTCGGCGCGGCTGGTGAAAAGCCGGTAGGGCTCCACGATTTCCTTGGTGGTGATGTCGTCCGCGAGCACTCCGAGATAAGAACTGTCGCGTCCGAGTTCGACGCCGTCTTTTCCGGCGGCATAACGCGCGGCGTTGAGACCGGCCAGCAGACCCTGTCCGGCCGCTTCCTCGTAACCGCTGGTGCCGTTGATCTGACCGGCATGGTAGAGTCCTTTCCATTTGCGGACATGGAGCGTGCGGTCGAGTTCCTCCGGGAAGACGAAATCGTATTCGATGGCGTAGGCGTAGCGGGTGACCTGCGCGTGTTCCAGTCCGGGGATGGTGCGCAGGATCGCCAGCTGAATCTCCGGCGGCAGACTGGTCGAAAGGCCGTTCAGATAATATTCGCCGGTGTATTCGCCTTCCGGCTCCAGATAAATGTGATGGCGTTCGTGATCGGGGAAGCGGACGATCTTGTCCTCGAAAGAGGGACAGTAGCGGGTGCCGATGCCGTGGATCAGTCCGTTGTACATCGGCGCCTTGTCGAGATTGGCGCGGACCAGTTCCGCCGCCCGGGAATCGGTATGCGTGAGGTAGCAGTTCAGATTCCGGTCCGATGAAGCGGGCCGCACGGAAGCGGTTTCCTCCGGGAAGAAACTGAACCGCTCGTCGGCATCTTCCGAGGGCTGGATGTCCAGACCGGAAAAGTCGATGGTGGACCCCAGCAGCCGGGGCGGGGTGCCGGTTTTGAGCCTTCCGGTATGCAGTCCCAGCTGGTCGCGGAAACATTGCGCCAGCGCGACGGACGGCGGATCGCCGGCGCGTCCCCCGGCAAAACTTTTCAGTCCGAAATGCATTTTGCCGGCCAGGAAGGTGCCGGTGCAGACCACCACGCTTTTGGACCGGTACCGGTCGCCGAATTCGGTTTCCACCCCGCAGACCGCATCGCCGTCGAGCAGGAACGCGGTCGCCTGCGATTGGCGGATCGTGAGGTTTGGAGTCTGCTCCAGCCGGTGTTTCATGGCGCGCTGGTAGGCGACTTTGTCGCATTGCGAACGAGGCGACCAGACCGCGGGACCCTTGGTGCGGTTGAGCATGCGGAACTGAATCGAAGTGGCGTCCGCCACGTGTCCCATCAGACCGCCGAGCGCATCGATCTCGCGGACCAGATGCCCTTTGGCGATGCCGCCGATACAGGGATTGCAGCTCATCTGGGCGATATGATCGAGGTTGATGGTCAGCATCAGCGTGGTGGCGCCGAGCCGGGCGGCTGCCCCTGCGGCTTCGCAGGCGGCATGTCCCCCGCCGATCACGATGACATCATAATATTCTTCCGGCATTTTTTCTTTTCCTTAACGAACGGCCGTCCGGCCTGTCGCCGGGTCCAAGGACGGTAATATAGTATGCTTTTGTGTTTTTTTCATCCGGAATGCGTGTTTTTTTTCGGATTTGTGCTATAATACCCGATGAAAGGAGATCTATGAACCACTACGAGCTGCTGGGAATACCGAACGACTGCGGGTTTGCCGCGCTGAAGAAGGCATACTACCGCCGGGCGCGGGAATGTCATCCGGACCGTTTCGGCAATTCGCCGGAAAAGGCGGAGGAATTCAAACTGGTGGTGGAGGCGTTTGTGACGCTGTCCGATCCGGAAAAACGCCGTCTGTACGATGCGGCGCTGTTTTCCGCCTCGGCTTACACCGTTATTCCGGAACGGGAAGTCATCATGGACACCGAGGCGGATGATACGCTGGAGGAACTGGTGGTGGGCAATGATCCGCCGAGCAACACGACGCTGTTCACCTTGTTCCGCGATCTGGAAAAGACCTATGTGTTCATGACCAGCCGGGAGGCCCGCAACTATTTCGACAAACGCAAGTTCCGCACTGCGGCCGGGCTGTATGAACGGCTGGTTTCGCTGGCGCCGGGCAATATTCTCTACCGGGTGTATCTTGCCCGCTGCCAGACGCAGCTGGGACATTTCCGTCAGGCGGCGCTGCATTACCGGGCCGCGCTGGCGATCGGACGGCACCGCGATCCGCCCCAGCATCTGCTCCGCGTTCATTCCGAACTGAAGTGTCTGACCCGTCGCCGGCTGCCGTTCATGGAACGGGTGCTGAAGCTGTTCCGGAAAGAGGATGCCGGTCCGTCATTGACCCCCGAGGAGGAAATGATCGCGGCGGCGGAACGGGAAATGAGCCGGCTGCTGACGTCCGGCCGCAGACGGATCGAACCGCCGGACCGGAAACTGCTGCGCTGAAGCCGGGACTCCGGATTTGATTTTTCCGCCGGAGAGTGTATATTGCCGGGAGACCGCTGGGGAAAGTTATGAAGATACAATGTCCGAACTGCAAAAAGATCACCGAACTGGAACATGTCGATCATGGTTCGATGGTGGAATGCGTCTGTTCTCAGGTCTTCGCCGTGGATGAAAGCACGATCACGGAGGAATTTTCCGAGATCGACAGCCGGCTGCCGGAACAGATCGGGCAGTATCCCGTGACCGGCTTCATCGGCTTCGGCGGAATGGGAAAAGTCTATCTGGGACGGCATCCGAATCTCGGACTTCCGGTCGCGATCAAAGCCCTGCGGATGGAATACATGACCGACCGCGCGGCCTGTGACCGTTTCGTCCAGGCGGCAAAAATCTGCGCCCGGATCAATCACCCGAATATCGTCCGCGTTTACGACTGCGGTTATGTGGACGACAACGTGTATCTGGTGATGGAATACATTTCCGGCGGCAGTGCGCAGACGCTGCTCGATCAGGAAGGCAAACTGGACCCCGATCAGGCGGCATTCATCATGCTGGAAGTCTGTTCCGGGCTGATGGAAGCGGAAAAATACGGAATCATCCATCGGGACATCAAACCGGAAAACATCATGTTCGATCAGGAAGGTGCGGTCAAGATTCTGGACCTGGGCCTTTCGAAGATCAGGGGTGACTGGCGGATCGGGAACCAGAGCATCACCGCTTCTTTGACGGCTTTGGGCACTCCGCAGTACATGGCGCCGGAACAGGCGGTGGACGCGGCGGACTGCGATGCCCGCGCCGATATTTATTCCATCGGCGTCACGCTGTATCAGTTCTGCACGGGGAAACTGCCGTTCGAATCGGACGACCCGCACGAACTCCGCCGGATGCACGCACTGGTTCCGCCCGTGCCGCCCCGCAAATTGGAACCCGGTCTGCGTCCCGGCATGGAGACCATCATCCTGCGCTGTCTGGAGAAAAAACGCGAAGACCGCTATGCCTCCATTGCCGAATTGGCGCTGGACCTGGAGGCGTATCTGAAGAACCGGGTGCTGCCTTCGACCATCCGGCAGCGGGAAGCGCCGTCTCCGGCCCGGAAACCCGCGCCGGGTCAGGTTTCCCGGCATCTGGGCAAAATCCGGCGGATCGCTCCGGTCGTGTTCAAGGGAAATCCGCTGGTGCGGTTCCTCTGCATCGCCGGAGTGTCCGGGTTTCTGCTTCTGACCGGCGTGATGATTTATTTCACGTTCTGCACCGGAACTCCGGGGAAACGCCGGAAGGTTCCGCCGACCGTGCTTTCCGTGCTGTCCGGATTGTCGCAGCAGTCCGCGTTCTACCGCGAACAGGGCGATTACGGCGAGGTGATCCGGATTTACCGGAATTATGACGGTCCGCTGGCGGGGGAAACCCGTTCCGACCGGGAACGGATTGCCGAGGGGTATCTCCTGACTTGGCGTCAGACCGCCGCGGATTTCCGGCTGAGTCTGGCTCGGCTGCTGCAGCAGGGAAAGTTTACGGAGGCGCTGGAGCAGTTCAGACTGCGGAACGGCCGCTCCCTTTGTCCGGAATGCGAAACGCTGCTTCGGGAACTGGCCGGAAGTCAGGAGACGTTTCCTGATTTCGCGCAAAACTCCTCCGGTGCGGTCCGGCAGTTCCGCCGCGGACTTCAGGAATACCGCCAGGGCCGCACGGCTTCTGCTTTGGAACTGTGGAAAGACATCCCCGGTTTCGGCCGGGAACTGGAACAGCTGCTTACCGTTCCGATGGAGTCAGACCCAGACTCTGACCGCAATCCATGAACAGTATGCTGCCGGTCATGGATTCGTTTTCCGCAAGAAACACCGCTCCGGCGCAAAGATCGGCCAGACTGACCGGACGGCGCAGCGGCACGGTCCGCAGCGTCTTTTCCATTTTGGACTGCGGCAGTTCGACCGGCGGCAGTACCGGGCCGGGGGCCAGACCGTTTACCCGGATTTCCGGCGCCAGCTGAAGCGCGGCCGCCCGGGTCGCTTCGGCCAGCGCTTTTTTCGAGAGCGCGTAGCTGAATGAATTTTCATCCGGACGGCAGATTCCCTGGTCCAGCAGATTGATGATGACTCCGGGACGGTGACCGAAACGGGAGAAATACTGCATCAGCCGGACCGGCGCCGTGAAGTTGACGGTCATCTGCTCGTTCATTTCCTCCGGGGTTTCCTCCGTGATTTTCCGCCGCCGGAAAATGGATGCGTTGTTGATCAGCACATCGGCACCGGTCAGCATGGACCGTGCGGCGGTTTCGAGACCGTTCAGATCGGTCAGATCGCAGACCGTCAGCTGATGACCGGCGGTTTCCCCGCCGATTTCCGCCAGCAGCGCGCGCGCTTCGTCCTGCGAGTTCCGGCAGTGAACGACGAGCCGGGCTCCTCTGGCGGCAAAAGCCCGGACCAGTTCGCTCCCGACCCGGCGTCCGGCGCCGGTGACAACAACTTTTTTTCCTCTCAAATCCATGCGGTGGTCCCGTGTTATATTCACAACATGCCCGGTCTTGATGAAAAATCAAGTAAAATCTCTGAAAAAAACTGGATTTTTTACGTTTTCGGCTGTAAGTTACAGTACAATTGCCGCGGCGATTGGGCCACCATACCATGAAACACGCGGAAAAATGCGGGAAACAGATATGCAGAGTACACCCAAAAGTTTGCGGCTTCAGATCGGAATATTCGGAAAACGAAATGCCGGGAAATCCTCTCTGCTGAATGCGCTTGCCGGTCAGCGCGTCTCGATCGTGTCCGATACCCCCGGTACCACCGCCGATCCGGTCGAGAAGCCGATGGAACTGCTGCCGTTCGGCCCGGTCGTGCTGATCGATACCGCCGGCTTGGATGACGATGCCGGCGAACTGGGGGCGCTGCGGACTGAAAAAAGCTGGAAAATTCTCGAACGGACCGACCTGGCGCTGCTGGTGACTGCCGGGGAGTGGACCGATTTCGAAGATCGTTTGGCCGTCCGCTGCCGGGAAAACCGCATTCCGCTGATCGCGGTGCTGAACAAGACCGATCTGTGTCCGCCGGAGTCCGGCCTGACGGAGAAACTGGCGGCGCAGGGAATCGAAGCGGTCCCGGTTTGTGCCCGAACCGGCGAAGGCGTGGATTTGCTGCGCGAGGCGATCCTCCGCAAAGCTCCTGAGCATCGGCTTGAGTCCGAAGGACTGCTGGCCGGCGTGGCCCCGGCGGGCCGTCCGATTCTGCTGATCACGCCGATCGATCAGGAAGCGCCCCGCGGCCGGCTGATTCTGCCTCAGGTCCAGGCGATCCGGGATGCGCTGGACCGTGATGCCTGGTGTCTGGTGGTCCGGGAAAATCAGGTGACGCGGGTGCTGGAAAGTCTGAAAGAGCCGCCCGCGCTGGCGGTAACCGATTCACAGGTGTTCGGCCCGGTTTCCAAACTGATCCCGGATTCGGTGCCGCTGACTTCATTTTCCATTTTGATGGCGCGGATGAAAGGCGATCTTTCCGTTTGCGCCCGCGGCGCGGCGGCCATCGGACGACTGACCAACGATTCCTGCGTGATGATCGCCGAAGCCTGTTCTCATCCGCCGGTCGGCGAGGATATCGGCCGGGTGAAGATTCCGGCCTGGCTGCGGAAACACGGTTTGCCGGACCTGAAATTCAAATTCGTGCAGGGGCACGATTTTCCGGAGCAGCTGTCCGGCATTGATCTGGTGATCCATTGCGGGGCCTGCATGTTCACTTCACGCGAAGTGCGGGCCCGGCAGCTGCGGTGCGGCCGGCAGGGAGTTCCGTTCACGAATTACGGCGTTGCGATCGCCTTTTGTTTCGGGATTCTGGAGCGGGCGCTGCGTCCGTTCCCGGAAGCGCTGGCGGCTTATCGGGAAGCACGGGAGAAGCGGTCATGAAGAAGAATTGCGTCACCTTGGAACTGCATGGAGAACTTTGTTCCGGCGGGGTGCGTCCGTTTTTCTGGAAACTTGCCGCGGAGGCCGGTTTGACCGGCTGGATCACCAGTTCCAACGGCGGCGTGTTCCTGCGGATTGAGGGCAGCGACCGGCAGATCAGTGATTTTATCCGTTCCCTGCCTGCAACGGTGCCGGGTGCGTTCCGGCTGCGGTCGGTCAATATGATGAAACGTGAAGTCGGCGTGCCGGATGAAAAATGTCAGCCGTCGTTTCGGGTTTTGGATTTGGGGGAGGCGGTTCCGGAGATTCGGCCGGATTTCATTCCCTGTCCCGACTGTGTGCGGGAGGCGCTGGACCGGAATTCCCGCCGGTACTGTCATCCGTTTTTCAGCTGCGGGCTGTGTGGTCCGCAGTATTCCTTTGCATTGCGCAGTCCGTTTGTCCGGCGGAACACGTCGCTGACCGCGTTTCCGATGTGTCAGGAGTGCCGGACGGAAAAAGAAAACGGTGAGAGCCGGCTCCGGGGCTCGGAGCTGCTTTCCTGTCCCCGGTGCGGTCCGCAGTTCTTTCTGCTGGATATGTACGGCGATCCGGTGACCGGCGAAAATCCGCTGTGTCTGGGGCGGGAGGCGCTGAAGAACGGCGAGATTCTGGCGGTGCAGTCTCTATACGGCGGCTTCCAGCTTTTTGCGGACGCTTTCAATCCGGACACGGTCCAGCGTCTGCGGCGGAAACGCAAATTGCCGAACCGGCCGTTCTGTGTGATGGCCCGCAATCTGGAGACGGTGCGGCGTTTCTTCGTCTGTTCCGATGCGGAGGCGGAACTGCTGGAATCGTCTGCCGCGCCGGTGGTGATTTTGAAGAAACTGCCCGATTCTCCGCTGCCGGAAATCCTGTCGCCCGACACCGATACTCTGGCGGTGGGTCTGCCGCCGTCCCTGCCGGAAAAACTTCTGTTCGAGCATCAGTCCGATGCCGGTGCGCCGCAGCCGTTCGAACTGCTGGCCACCTGCGGGGACAACCGTCCCGGCAAAGCGGAATGTCTGGATATCGATGAAGTCTTCAACCGCCTGATGGCGTTTACCGACAAATTCCTGTGTCATGATCTGAAAACCGGACATGCGTGTCCCGCTTCCATCTGTGAAGTATCCGGCGAGGAAGTGATTTTCAACCGCAGGGCGCGCGGATATGTTCCCGGCGGCATCCGGCTGCCGGAAAAAGTCCGGCGGACTGTGGGCGCCTTCGGCTGCGATATTCAGGCCGCGGTGGCGCTGGGAGTTCAGAACCGGATCATTCCTTCGCAGGCGCTGGGCGCGCTGGAGGGAGAGTCGGAGACAACCGTCCTCCGGGATATGTTCGAGCGTTTCACTTATCTGTTCGACCGGGTGCCGGACCTTATGGCGTGCGACATGGACCGCAACAGTTTCAGCGCCCGGCTCTGTGCCGATTTCGCGGAGCTGCACGGGCTGCCGTTGATGACGGTGCAGACACATCATGCGCACGCGCTCGCATGCATGGCGGAACACGGACTGCACCGCGCGCTGGCGCTGGTGATGAACGCGGGTTCTCCCGGTCCGGACGGTACGGAATGGGGCTCGGAATGTCTGGATGTCCGGCTGGACGGATTCAGCCGTCTGGCCGCGTTCCAGGCCGATTTTCAGGGAAAACGCCGGCCTGCCCGGCTGTTTCTGGACCATTTGATCCGTAACCGTTCGGAAGCTTCGCCGGAACTGCTGACCCGGCTGGGAGTGGACGGTTCGGAATATGAACTGTGGAAGAATCAGCCCCGTCCGCAGTCCGGGCGCACTCATTCGGCCCTGCGGCTGATCAATGCGGTCTGCGCGGGAATCGGAGTCGCTCCGGATTTCTGCACCTACCGGGACCGCTGTCTGCTGCTGCTTCGGAAATACGCCGGCCGGTTCGACTCCCGGCAGGAAGTGCCGGAAAGCATTTCGGTGCGCTTCCCGTTCAAATGTATCGAAGAAAATGGATTCCGGCAGATAGACTGGACCGATACCATGCTGAGTCTCGCTTCGCTGCGGACCGTTTCCGAGGAGGAAAAGGTGTTCTATGCCGAAGCGTTCTATCGGGCGTTGGCCGAAAGCATGCTGGCGATGGCGCTCTTTGCCGAAAGCCGGACCGGCATTCGGGAGATCGTGTTGTCCGGGTCGCTGTTCCTGGACCCGGTCCTGAGGGAAAAGACCCGTTTGAAACTGGAAGAAAAATCATTCAAAGTTTATACCCATCAGCTGCTGCCGTGCGATGAATCCTGCGTGCCGGTCGGTCAGGCCTATGCCGCCGGTCTGGCGCCGGAGAACTGATGGGATTTTCAAGGAGAAGATCGAAATGGCAAAAGTATATTTCAAGGAGGTCGGCGAGGACGCTCCGGTCGATGAAATCCGGAATGCGGCCGCTTCCCTGCTGGCGGATTTTCTGGAACGGGAGAACATTCAGCTGGAAAAGAAGATTCCGCTGAAAGTGCATTTCGGAGAAAAAGGCAACCGGACTTATCTCAAGCCGGAAACTTACGACGGGATCATCGACCTGCTGGAAAAACGCGGGACGGAATGCTGTTTTGCCGAAACCAGCGTGCTCTACGGCGGCGAACGTTTCTCCCGGGAAAAACATCTGAAACTGGCGGAGCAGCACGGCTTCACCCGGCTGCCGGTCGTGATCGCCGACGGCGCCAACGGTGAGGAAGCCTGCGATGTGAAGGTGAATCTCCGGCATTTTCAATATTGCTCGGTGGCGAAATTTCTGGCGGAAAGTCCGCAGACACTGGTGCTGGCTCATTTCAAAGGTCACATGCTGGCCGGTTTCGGCGGCGCGATCAAACAGCTTTCCATGGGCTGTGCCGCCAAGGGGGGAAAAATGGCGATGCATCTGGGGGTCAAACCCCGGATTCGCAATTTCAAATGCCGGCGCTGCAAACTTTGTCTGACCCGCTGCCAGCGGCAGGCCATCACCATCGGGGAGAAAAAATCATTTATCGATCACGACAAGTGCATCGGCTGCGGCGCCTGTTTTTCCATTTGTCCGCACCATGCGGTTTCGATTCTGACCTTCGGCGGACTCTGGAACGCGCTGTTTCACGGCCGGTTCTTCCGGGAAAAGCTGGTGGAATACGCGTATGCTTCGCATCACGGGAAACGGAACATCTACATGAATTTTGCGGTATCGGTCACGCCGGGCTGCGACTGTGAACCCCGGCCCATGCTCCGCTGCGTGAAAAATATCGGGGTCTTCATTTCCTCCGATCCGGTTTCGATCGATGCCGCCTGCTGGGATGCCGTGGCCGGACACGGCAAAAAATTCCGGGGCGCCGAGCAGCTGATCTATGCGGAAAAGATCGGACTCGGGTCCCGGAATTATGAACTGATCCGTTTGTGACGGCGAAAAGGGGAAACGCTTTTACGGGTTGTTTTCCTGTACGGACTTGGCGGAGCGCAGTTTTTCCAGTTCCACCACATAGCCGTTGGTCTGGTCCCCGGTTTCAAAGTTGATTTCCAGTTTTTCTCCCGATTGCGCCGCGCTGCCCGCCAGGTCCTGCGTCAGGGCGATCCGGACTTTGCTTTTCTCCTTCATGGCGATATGGACCGCTTGTCCATATCTCAGATGGGCGGAAACTCCGTTTTCCATGCTCGGTTCGACCGACAGATCGGCACCGTTGAAATAGCTGACGGCGTTGTGTCCGCATCCTGCGGTCAGCAGGATCGGAAAAATCGAGATCAGAACGGCGCCGAGCCGGGTACGAATATTTTTCTTGTGATTCATTTTTTTCTCCTTTCAGCGGAACCATGCGCCGATGGCGATGCCCGCATTGACCGCGAAGCCGACGGCCGCCGCGATCTTTCCCAAGTGGTTTTTGCGTTCGTGTCCCCGGATTTCCAGAGACAGCAGTCTTTTTTCCAGCTGTTCCATTTTCTGGACCATTCCCGGCTGTTCCCGGCCGTTGACGAGCCGGAGCAGCAGGTCGAGTTTGGTTTCCAGACGGCTCAGCCGTTCGGTCATTTCGCGTTCGAAGGTCCGCATGACGCTTCTCCTCCGATTCCCGTTTTGAAGTTGTAATTTCCCGCCCCGAAGAGTTCGCAGTAATTCGCCCAGCGGCGGGCGCGGTTGAACAATACATAGCGCAGCGGAGACCACCACGGATATTTCCTTCGGATCAGGGTGTCGCAGTTGCGGCGGAATCGTTCGTTCGCCGCACTGAAATCGGTTTTCCCTCCGCCGAGAAAATATTCCAGATCGTGGATCAGCGCCGCCGGTTCGAACAGTTCCGCGCTGGCCGTGATGATTTCCCGCAGCCAGTCCGGAAAGCGCTCGGGGCCGATACCGTTGTAGATGACCGCCAGTTCTTCCGGACTGTACCATTGGAAGAACCAGGTGCCTTCCAATTCCGCTTCCAGCGCCCGGTGAATCAGGTTTTTGATTTGAGCAGGTTCAGACATTTTCATTTCCTCCTCAAATGGTTACGCCGGAACCGGCAGAAATTCACCGGCCAGCTGACCGATTTCCGCGCTCGACAGCACCCGGCTGTAAATGCGGACCGCCGCAAGTTTCGTTCCGACCGCGCTCGGCCAGCCGCTGCCGTAGTAAATCTTCGCCGTGCCGGAAAGAGACGTATCTGCGGAAAGCGATTGCGTCGACCGCTGCGTGCCGTCAATGTAGAACACCACATTCGTGCCGTCGTAGGTGATCGCGATATGGTGCCAGCTGGTCGGGTCGAACGTGTTGGTGTCGATTGCTTCGTCGTAGTTGATGTCGATGGCGAGCTTGTTGCCGTAGTAGAGCGAGATATTGAAGTCTGCACTCGGACTGTTCGTGCCGTAGCCGACCAAATATTGCCATTGCGTCGAAGTGTCGAGCGCGGCCTTGAGCCAGAACGAAACAGTCCGCGAACCGGTCCCGCTCGGCAGCGCGCTGTCCGAATAGGTGATCTCCGAACTTGAACCGTTCGAGGCG